>MDTB01012217.1_pt1 | contig 50443 bp, 44 predicted proteins | sample 811161 | NCBI WGS metagenome assembly MDTB01 (sample SAMN05326650, study PRJNA326480) | marine metagenome | isolation source: seawater | place: Mediterranean Sea | collected 2009
GTGACTTGGCTGGGGTTCGAACCCAGGACCCTCTCCTTAAAAGGGAGATGCTCTACCAGCTGAGCTACCAAGTCAAAATTTGAAGGTGCAAATATAGGCTCATTTTGACTATTATTCAAAGATTAAATTACCCTAAATTTGCTACCTATAATACTTTAAAATATGCTAACTTCTTTTTCAAATCCTAACGCAATTATAATTATAGGATATATGGGTAGCGGTAAGTCTACAGTAGGTCGTATGCTTGCACAGACGCATAGCCTCTTGTTTGAAGACCTAGATGATGTGATAGCTAACGACGCGGGTTCTTCTATTTCTAAATTATTCATGGAAAAAGGCGTAAAAGTCTTTAGGGAATTGGAACGCAAAGCACTAAAAAAAACACTCAAAGATGCTACGAGAAGGGTAATTTCTTTAGGTGGCGGAGCTCCTTGTTATTACGATAATATGGCGCTTATTGCTGCTACTTCTCCATATGTTTTTTATCTCAATGCATCACATAATACGCTAGCACAGCGTCTTTTTCCTGAAAAAAATAGAAGGCCTTTAATTGCACATGTCCAGACGGAGGTAGCACTACAAACTTTTATTGCCAAGCATTTATTTGAACGCAAAAATTTTTACAGGCAAGCAAACCATGTTATTTCAGTAGACAACAAATCTATTGAAGCGGTAGTTGATGAAGTTGGAAAATTAATCTAGTATGGCAGTAAAACCGTTGGGTTTTACTTGAACAGCCACGTTCTCATTTATAGAGGTAGATAATGATACTCCTTTATAGTCAGCTTTTATGGGAAATTTTTTGTGATTTCTGTCTAACAGTACAGCTGTTTTGCACTGTTTAAGCGGTACGCTTAAAAAATGTTTTACGGCATATATTAAAGTAGTACCTGTATGAAGTACGTCATCAACTAGCACAACAGACTTATCTTTGTAGTCATTTGAGGTAAGTGTGGTCTGAATGGGATTGCGTGGATTTTTTTTATTTATAATGATCTCACAACTTAAAATCTCTTTTGAAGAATTTGCTTTTAGGTGATGTATGATTCGTTTTGCTACGGCAAAACCATTGGAAACGACACCAGCAATAATAATGGTTTGATTATCGCCATTGGCTTCTAGAATTTGATAAGCAATTCGCTCAAGCTTGTTCTCAATCTGTTCCGGTGTCAAAATGATTTCACCCATAAGACAAAAGTACACAATATACCTTAGGCATCATCATCAAAAAAATCCTTAAGGTCTCTCCGCTCTTTTTTACTTGGTCTGCCAGAGCCTTTAACTTTCGACAAGCGCTGATTCTCATTTGTTGCATCCTTGAGATCCAGTGCCTCTTGTTGTGTGATGTCTTTGAAATATTGAGGTACAAGTTTGGGGCCAACGCGGCTTTTAGGAATATCTAAAACATAGATCTCAACGGTAAGTTGTTGGCGTCGAATGCTTATTTTATCTGAAACATAAACTTCTCGCGAAGGTTTTGCGTTTTGCCCACCAAGCTTTACATATCCCTTTCTACAGGCGGTACTGGCTGCATTTCTTGACTTGTAAAGGCGGACACCCCAAAGATATTTATCAATTCTCATGTTTATAATGTTGCTTCGCAATAATACACTAAAATTGTATCTTGCGCTTTAAATTTTAAGTATGAAAATACTAAAACCTTTTTTTGGATTTGTATACCTATTACTAATTACGACTGCTTGTGAAGAACAGCAACGAAACTTCGGTGAGCCTCCCCGTGAATACGATGCACAAAGTGCAGTGGATAATGACTCCTTAATTAGCTTTTTGCAAAAACGTTTTTACAACTATGAAGATTATGCAACTGCTGCCAGTAATGAGCAAGTAACATTCACTATCGATACTATACAAGGGGAAAATGCCAATAAAATTCCCTTAAGTGACCAAGTTGAAGAAATCAATTTTAGAATTAAAAATAGCGATGGTGCATACTTTGACCATACCGCATATGTGCTCAAAATACGCGAGGGTGTAGGAGATGCACCGACTGCTGCAGACAGCGTTTTTGTTACCTATAAAGGTATGTTGCTTAACCTAAATAGGTTTGACGAAAGAACCAACCCTATTTGGTTTGAATCCCTCTCTGTAGTAAAAGGTTTTAGCGCCTTAATGCCATACATTAAAAGTGCTGCAGCACCAACTATAAATATGGATGGTACTTATGAATTTGATGGATTTGGTACCGCTGCTATTTTTATGCCCTCTGCTTTAGGATATTATAACGACTCAAGAAGTGTTCCAGCTTACTCGCCACTCATTTTTGCTGTAGATTTATTTACCTACAATACCACAGATCACGATGGAGATAGCGTGCCAACGCACATTGAAGATTTGAATGGCGATAATTATTTTGACGATGATACGGACAATGATGGTCTCCCAAATTTCCGTGATGATGATGACGACAATGACGGTATACTAACGCGCGAAGAGTACGATTTGAATAATGACGGAACTGCAGATGATTCAGATAATGACGGTACGCCGGATTATTTGGATAAAGATTAGGCTTTCTTATCTAAAACTTCTTTTGCCTTGATTATAATAGAGGCAGCGTTTAAACCGTATTTCTCCATTAGTTGGGCAGGTGTTCCAGATTCACCAAAAGTATCTTGAGTGGCTACAAAAGATTGTGGGGTAGGATGTTGTTCTGCCAATACACGTGCAACACTTTCTCCTAAACCTCCTAAGTAGTTGTGCTCCTCACAACTCACAACTGCACCTGTTTTTATAGCCGATTTCAAAATAAGTGCATCATCCAAAGGTTTAATGGTGTGTATATTGATTACCTCAGCACTGATACCTTGTTGGTATAGGCTTTTTGCAGCTTTCAAGGCTTCCCATACAAGGTGACCCATAGCTAAAAGTGTAACGTCTTTACCTTCTTGAAGTAGTATTCCCTTACCGATTTTAAAAGGCAAATCGTTGGTGAAATTAGGTACTGCAGGACGTCCAAATCGCAAGTAAACAGGACCGTTGTGGGCTGCTATTTCATGTGTTGCTTTTCGCGTCTGTTCAAAGTCACAGGTATTGATTACGGTCATTCCCGGAAGCATTTTCATTAACCCCAAGTCTTCTAGAATTTGGTGTGTTGCACCATCCTCGCCAAGTGTAATGCCGGCGTGGGAAGCACATATCTTAACGTTCTTGTGTGAGTAGGCAATCGATTGTCGGATTTGGTCATATACACGACCTGTTGAGAAGTTAGCAAATGTTCCTGTAAATGGAATTTTTCCTCCGATAGTCATTCCTGCAGCAATTCCCATCATATTGGCTTCTGCAATACCTATTTGGAAAAAACGTCCGGGGTGTGCTTCTTTAAAGGCATTCATCTTTAACGAACCTGTAAGATCTGCACACAAGGCTACCACGTCTTCATTTTGATCGCCGATTTCTGCCAAACCAACCCCAAATCCAGAGCGTGTATCAATTTTATCTGTATATGTATATTCTTTCAATCCCATCTTAATAATCGCCTAAAGTTTCTTCGTTTTGCGCCAATCCTATGGCAAGTTGTTCGTCATTTGGTGCTTTACCATGCCATTCGTGTGTATGCATCATAAAGTCAACTCCGTTTCCCATTATCGTGTGTAGTAAAATTGCAACAGGTTTTTCATTACGTGAAGCTGCTTGGGCTTCTTCAAATCCGGCTAAAATAGCTGGAATATCATTACCTTTTTCCACATTGATTACAATCCAGCCAAAAGCTTCTAGTTTGGCACCAATGTTTCCTAGCGGCAAAACGTCATCTGTACTTCCATCAATTTGCTGTTTGTTATAGTCAATGGTCGAAATAAGGTTGTCAATTCCTTTGCCTCCTGCATACATTATAGCTTCCCAGTTTTGTCCTTCTTGAAGCTCTCCGTCGCCATGTAGACTATAAACCATATGTTTGTCATTGTTGAGTTTTTTTGTTACAGCAGCACCTATGGCAACGGACATGCCTTGTCCAAGTGAACCTGAAGCAATACGAATTCCTGGAAGTCCTTCGTGAGTAGTTGGGTGTCCTTGTAGGCGGGAATCTAATTTTCTAAAAGTGCTAAGTTCAGAAACAGGGAAAAAGCCGCTCCGTGCCAATACACTGTAAAAAACAGGAGATATGTGTCCGTTTGATAAAAAGAAGAGGTCTTCATTTATACCGTCCATTTTAAAGTCGGTCGAGTAGTCCATAACATGCTGGTAGAGTGCAACGAAAAATTCAGCACAGCCCAACGAACCTCCAGGATGACCAGAGTTTACTTGATGTACCATACGTAAGATATCACGGCGTACTTGTGGTAAAAGCTGTTTAATAGATTCAATGGATGACATAAAAAATAATTTTCTCAAAAATAAAACTTCACGTTCAGCTTACATCATTATTTTGTCATTATTTCTATTAAAAAAATGAACAGCTATTAATAACATACTTACAGTCTCCTGTTGTGTATATTTGACATGTGAATTTTTCATTATTACATACTGATAATGCTTCAAAAGCTAGGGCAGGCGAGCTAACCACCGACCACGGAAAAATAGAGACGCCTATTTTTATGCCTGTGGGAACCGCAGCATCTGTAAAGGGGGTGCATCAACGCGATTTGGCGAGAGACATTAAACCAGACATCATATTGGCTAACACATATCATTTGTACTTAAGGCCTTCCGCACACATTTTAGAACAAGCAGGAGGCATTCATAAGTTTATGCATTGGGAGCGACCAATATTAACAGACAGCGGTGGATATCAAGTTTATTCTTTAGCGGACAACCGAAAAATTAGGGAGCAAGGTGTGACTTTTAAATCGCATATTGACGGCTCTAAGCATTTTTTTAGTCCTGAAAGGGCTATGGATATTCAAAGGAGAATCGGGGCAGATATCATTATGGCTTTTGACGAATGCACACCATATCCATGTCATTATGATTACGCTAAAAACTCTATGCACCTTACGCATCGTTGGCTTATTCGCTGTCAAGATCACTTTGAAAAAACAACAAGCAAATACGGATACAACCAAACGCTTTTTCCCATAGTGCAAGGAAGTGTGTACAACGATTTGCGGGTGCAGTCGGCCGAATTTGTAGCAAGCACCAACGCACCAGGGAATGCAATTGGAGGCTTGTCAGTAGGGGAGCCCGCCGAGGAAATGTATGCTATGGCTGATGCTGTTTGCTCCGTATTGCCAAAAGATAAACCCCGTTATTTGATGGGTGTTGGTACTCCTATTAATATATTGGAAAATATTGCTTTGGGTGTCGATATGTTTGATTGTGTTATGCCCTCAAGGAATGCACGTAATGGTATGTTATTTACATCAGAAGGCAGTATCAATATTAAAAACAAAAAATGGGAAAACGACTTTTCTATCATCGATCCCAATGGCATTAGTTTTGTTGACTCCGCATATAGTAGGGCTTATTTGCGCCATTTATTTACTGCTAATGAGTTGTTGGGTAAGCAAATAGCTACCTTACATAACCTCTGCTTTTATTTGTGGTTGGTGCGGCAAGCTAGAAAACATATTTTAGCTGGAGATTTTGTGTCTTGGAAAAATACCATGATAAGTCAAATGGATAAGCGTTTGTAATATGAAGTTATTGGACATATACATTATTAAGAAATATATCAGCACTTTTATAGTCATGTTGGTGTTATTTATACCTGTAAGTGTATTAGTTGATCTATCTCAAAAAATTGACAAATTCAAAGAAAACGAACTTTCAACCTATCAGATTTTATCCCATTATTACGATTTTGTTTGGGTATTTGGATACCAGCTATTTCCCATATTCTTATTTTTATCTGTTATATGGTTCACTTCAAAATTAGCAGGTAATACTGAGGTAATTGCCGTATTGAGCTCTGGAATTTCATTTTACAGATACCTACGTCCTTTTCTTATTTCTGCCTCTATCATTGCTTTATTGGCCTTTGGCGCGAGTATGTTTTGGGTACCTAATGCCAGTGAAAGCTACAACCGTTTTAAATACGATTACATTAATAAGGGCAGAAAGGTGATGTTGACGGAAAACATTTACAAACAAATTGGCGACAACGATTTTATTTATGTAAGCAATTATAATACTAGACGACAGGTTGGGTATAATTTCACTTGGGAACAATTTGAAGACAATCAGCTGGTATCTAAGATTAAGGCTCAAAACATCCGATGGGTAGAAAAAGATAGTATTCATCGTCTTTCGCAATTTTTTCAACGCACCATTGTGAACGATAAGGAATTTATTCGAAAAGAGGCCCGTTTAGATACGCTGCTCGCACTAGATTTAAATGCCATGGCACCTGTTACCTACAAAGCACAAACACTCAATTTCTTTGAACTAAACGAATACATTGACCAAGAGCTTGAAAACGGAAGTCCCCTAATTAATAGTCACCTGCTGGTGCGTCACAAGAGATGGTCACTTCCCATATCTGCTTTTATCTTAACCTTGATTGCAGTAGCGGTCGCATCTTTTAAAAAACGGGGTGGGATGGGTATAAATTTAGCTATGGGCATCATACTTGCTTTTCTTTATATCTTTTTTGACAAAATATTTGAAGTTATGGTTGAGAAATCAAATTTTACTCCTTGGTTAGCTGCATGGGTTCCTAATGCATTATTTGCTGTCCTAGCTGTTTATTTACTGCGCCATGCAAAAAGATAAGCTATTTAGTACTCTTCATTTTCACTTTATTGTAGTCATTTTTGGCTTTACAGCAATTTTGGGTGCATTGATAAGCATCTCGGCTATTCCCTTAGTTTGGTACCGTATGACAATGGCAACGATAGGTTTGGGTTTGATGCTTTGGTTACGCAAGCACAATTTTCGATTAGACAAAACTATTACTTGGGTAGCAATTGCATGTGGTCTCCTTATTGCATTTCACTGGATTACATTCTTTGGATCTGTTAAGGTTTCAAACGTTTCAGTTACCTTATCGGTACTTTCTTCGGGTGCTTTTTTGACTTCATTGCTTGAGCCTATTTTTTATAAGCGAAAAGTGATTGGCTATGAGGTATTTTTTGGTCTCTTGGTGATACTTGGTCTGGTTTTGGTGCTCGGTACAGAAACCACAAATTTAAAAGGTTTTATTTATGCAGTTATATCGACTGTATTGGCCGTATTGTTTACCCTGATTAACGGAAAGTATGTGACCAAAACCGACCCTTATGTGTTATCTTTTTACGAACTTTTTGTTGGTTCTGTAGTCGTCACTTTAGTATTGTCATTTCAGGGTTCTTTTACTTCCAAATTCTTTGCCATTTCAAGCCAGGATCTGTTGTGGCTATCCATTTTAGCATTTGTTTGTACGTCCTATGCTTTTGTCGTTTCCATAGTGGTTATGCGCCATCTGACGCCCTATTCCATTATGCTCGGCATCAACATGGAACCAGTTTATGGAATTGCCTTGGCCTATGCCATTTTTGGAGAAAAAGAAGTAATGCATACGGGCTTTTATATAGGATTGACCTTTATACTTATTGCTGTCTTGGCCAATGGAATTTATAAATTAAAAAGTACAAAAAAAACTATTCTTCCCCTTGCTCGAAAACCAAAATAAGTATATTTGTTTCGTATTAAAATCTCAATATGGAGTATTTAGACTTTGAAGAACCCATCAAGGAATTAGAAGACCAATTGCTCAAATGCCAAGAGATTGGTACAGATAGCGAAGTAGACGTTACCGCCGCTTGCAACAAGATTGAAGACCGTCTGGCTGAGCTTAAAAAAGAAATTTATACTAATCTTACACCATGGCAGCGTGTACAGGTTTCAAGACACCCTTCTAGGCCTTATACCCTTGATTACATCAATGCCCTTACACAGGGTAGTTTTTTAGAGCTGCATGGTGATAGAACAGTAAAAGACGATAAAGCAATGATTGGTGGTTTAGGAAAGATTGGAGATCAAAGCTATATGTTTATTGGCCAACAGAAGGGATACAACACCAAAACACGCCAATACCGTAACTTTGGTATGGCAAATCCCGAAGGTTATCGCAAGGCGCTACGCTTGATGAAATCTGCCGAAAAATTTAATATCCCTGTTGTTTGTTTTGTCGACACGCCTGGTGCATATCCAGGATTAGAAGCTGAGGAGCGTGGACAGGGAGAGGCCATTGCTCGCAACATATTAGAAATGTCTCGTCTAAAGACGCCTATTATGGTGATGGTTATAGGCGAAGGTGCTTCCGGTGGCGCTTTGGGTATAGGAGTGGGTGACCGAATATTTATGCTAGAAAATACTTGGTACTCTGTTATTTCTCCAGAATCTTGTTCTTCCATTTTATGGCGTAGCTGGGAATACAAAGAACAAGCGGCTGAAGCTCTAAAACTTACGGCCAAAGATATGAAACGTCAAAAGCTTATTGATAACATTGTCAAGGAACCCCTAGGGGGTGCTCATTCAAATCGTGAGGCCATGTTTGATATTGTACGTAAAACAATTTGTAAAACCTATAAGGAATTACAAGAACTTCCAACCCACATACTCGTAAAAGAACGCATGGATAAGTTTTTTGCCATGGGCGTTTATGAGCAATAATGTTTAGCTTTTAAACAATATTAAATGAGTTATCAACTAGGTTGTTGTTCGTTAGTTTTTTACTTTTTTTAGATTTATGTACTGTCATTTGTGTAGTTTAGTGTCATGGAAAAAAAGAATCCCATGCCGTCTTTAGTATCTCCATCCACCGTTGTTCCAATGGAACGTGGAAAGCTTCCTCCACAGGTTATTGAGTTCGAAGAAGTCGTGCTTGGAGCAATGATGATTGATAAAAAAGGCGTTGATGAAGTCATTGATATTCTACAGCCAGATGCCTTTTATCGCGAGGCTCATCAGCATATTTTTTCTGCAATGGTAAAGCTTTTTGAGAATTCAGAGCCTATTGACCTTTTGACCTTATCAGCTCAATTAAAAAAAGACCAAAAGTTAAATCTAGTAGGAGGAGATTTTTACCTAATTCAGCTTTCCAAAAAGGTATCTTCTTCTGCGCATATTGAGTACCATGCGCGTATCATCCTCCAAAAATTCATTCAGCGTAGTCTCATTAAAATTTCAAGTGAAATTATCGAGGATGCTTATGACGAAACCAAAGATGTTTTCGATATGCTCGACAAGGCAGAGTCTAAACTTTATGAGGTCAGTCAGGGGAATTTAAAGACTTCTACAGTTAGTGCTCAAAGTTTGGTTATCCAAGCCAAGAAAAAAATTGAAGAAATTGCCAATCAAGAGGGAATGAGTGGTGTACCTTCAGGTTTTCACGCCGTAGATAAACTGACTTCTGGCTGGCAAAATAGTGATTTAATTATTGTTGCTGCTCGTCCGGGTATGGGTAAAACAGCCCTTACACTTTCCATGGCGCGAAATATTGCCGTAGACCAAAATATCCCTGTTGCTTTTTTCTCTCTGGAAATGTCTTCTGTTCAATTAATTACTCGTCTTATTTCATCTGAAACAGGACTTAGTTCCGAAAAGCTTCGAACTGGAAAAATGGAAGACCACGAGTGGAAACAGCTCAATGTGAAGGTTTCCGATTTGGAAAAAGCTCCATTATATATTGACGATACTCCTTCACTGTCCATTTTTGACCTTCGTGCCAAAGCCCGACGTTTGTCTTCGCAATACGGCATTCGCTTAATCATGATAGATTACTTGCAGTTGATGACTCCTGGCGGAAGTAGCAAGGCTGGAAACCGAGAACAAGAGATTTCAACCATTTCTAGAAACTTAAAGGCTCTTGCAAAGGAATTAGAGATTCCTGTTATAGCGCTGTCACAATTGTCACGGGCGGTAGAAACACGAGGAGGCAGCAAGCGCCCACAAATTTCTGACTTACGTGAGTCTGGTGCCATCGAGCAAGATGCTGATTTGGTAACCTTTATTTACAGGCCTGAGTATTATAAAATTGACGAATGGGATGACGAAGAGCGTTCACCTGCAGCGGGACAGGCGGAGTTTATTGTCGCAAAACATCGTAATGGTGGTTTGGATAGTATACGCCTTAAGTTTATTGGAAAACTTGGTAAGTTCGATAACTTGGATCAATTTGATGCACCAATTGAGTTTCAATCCAAAATAAATAGAGGTAATCAACAATTTGATTCTCAGCAGCCCAGTCCAGATGAGGCGTTTGGAATAGATGAAGATGATATGCCGTTCTAGATAATATTTTTATTTTACTTTTTTAACAACTGCTTTAAAAGCATCTGGGTGGTTCATAGCCAAGTCAGCTAATACCTTCCGGTTTAATGCAATATTATTTGTACTTACCTTACCCATAAATTGTGAATATGACATGCCGTGTAATCTCGCACCAGCGTTTATACGAGTAATCCACAACGCACGAAAGCTTCGTTTTTTGTTTCTGCGATCGCGATATGAGTAAAGCATCGCTTTATCAACAGCATTTTTGGCAACTGTCCAAACATTTTTTCTACGGCCAAAGTATCCTTTAGCTTGTTTTAAAACTTTCTTTTTTCTTGCGCGTGATGCAACAGCATTTACTGATCTAGGCATAATGTTTTGTTGGTGAAGCAGGCGGATAGTCTCACTTTCAAAGCCGACTTCAGGTTATTATTATTTTAAACGAAGTTGTTCTTTGATGTTATCGGCATCGCTTTTATCCACTAAGCCACTGTGAGTTAGCTTTAGCTTTCGCTTCTTGGATTTTTTAGTCAAAATGTGATTCTTAAACGCATGTTTGCGTTTGATTTTACCTGAGCCAGTAAGCTTAAAGCGTTTCTTAGCACTCGATTTTGTTTTCATTTTAGGCATAACTTCTTGCTTTTATTTTTTTGGATTCATTAACATGATCATCCGTTTTCCTTCTAATTTAGGCAATTGTTCTACTTTACCATAATCTTCTAAATCTTGAGCTAATCTTAATAATAAGATGTGGCCCTGTTCTTTAAAAACGATTGAACGTCCTTTAAAAAAGACAAATGCCTTTAACTTCGCACCTTCCTCTAAAAACTTGATTGCGTGTTTTTTCTTAAACTCGTAATCATGCTCATCAGTTTGTGGACCAAATCGAATTTCTTTTAATACCACTTTAGAGGCATTAGCTTTCATTATCTTTTCGCGCTTTTTTTGCTCGTAAAGAAATTTCTTGTAATCAATAATCTTACACACTGGCGGAGCTGCATTAGGTGAAATCTCAACCAAATCCAATTCCGATTCATTTGCTTTTTTTAGTGCCTTTTGTAGTGAGTACACACCCATTTCTACATTGTCGCCAACTAAACGTACTTCTTGAGCCCGTATCTTTTCATTGATTCGGTGCTTGTCTTCTTTTATGATCCGAGCAGGTCCCCTGCTTCTTCTTCTACGTATCGCTATAACAAACGAATTTAATTGACTTAAAATGATTTTATTTCATTTGCGGCTTGACGTCTGATCAAATTTGCAAATGAAGCTAGGGACATACTCCCTAAATCGTTACCTCCGCGAGCTCTAATTGAGACCGTTTCTTGCGCAGCTTCTTGTTCACCTATAATTGCCATAAAGGGTACTTTGCTAATTTCAGCTTCGCGTATTTTTTTACCTATGGTCTCACTTCTATTGTCTATGCGGGCGCGAATTTCGTTATTTTCTAAGAATTCTGAAACTTTTTTAGTGTATTTTTCATGCTTTTCACTCACACAAAGCAAGTGAACTTGTGTTGGGTTGAGCCATAAAGGGAAGTTTCCTGCGGTATGCTCTATTAAAATAGCCACAAAGCGCTCCATGCTTCCAAAGGGTGCACGATGTATCATAACAGGCCGGTGCAGTTCATTGTCGCTCCCTTTGTAAGTAAGGTCAAAACGCTCAGGTAAGTTGTAGTCTACCTGTATGGTACCCAACTGCCAACTTCTGCCCAAGGCATCTTTTACCATAAAGTCAAGTTTCGGACCGTAAAAAGCCGCTTCTCCCTTTTCCACTGAATAATCTAATCCCTTTTCGTCTGCTGCATCAATAATGGCTTGCTCTGCTTTTTCCCACAGTTTTGTGTAGCCTATATACTTCTCTGGTTTTTCAGGGTCACGTACTGATACTTGGGTTTTAAAATCGCTGAATCCCAAGGTATTAAACACGTAGAGTACCAAATCAATAACGCCCATAAACTCTTCATTGAGTTGTTCTGGAGTACAGAAAATATGTGCATCGTCTTGCGTAAAGCCACGTGCCCTTGTAAGTCCGTGCAACTCACCGCTTTGTTCATAGCGGTAAACCGTACCAAATTCGGCAAGTCTGATAGGTAGGTCGCGGTAGCTCCAAGGCGTGGCATTGTAAATTTCGCAGTGGTGTGGGCAATTCATGGGTTTAAGTAAAAATTCTTCTCCTTGCGCAGGTGTGTTGATGGGCTGAAAGCTATCTGCGCCATATTTTTCATAGTGACCAGATGTCACATACAATTCTTTTTGTCCAATGTGAGGAGTTACGACTTGTTCATAGCCAGCTTTGGTTTGCGCTTTACGCAAAAACTGCTCGAGTCTTTCGCGCAGTGCAGCTCCTTTGGGCAGCCAAAGCGGCAGGCCTTGTCCTACTTTCTTGGAAAAGGTAAATAGACCAAGTTCTACACCAAGTTTACGGTGGTCGCGTTTCTTTGCTTCTTGCAGCATTTCCATGTGTTCTGTTAGCAGTTTTTGCTTAGGAAAAGATACCCCATAGATACGAGTAAGCTGCTTATTTTGTTCTTCGCCCCGCCAGTAAGCACCTGCGATATTGGTGAGTTTTACAGCCTTGATCATACCGGTATTTGGAATGTGTCCACCGCGGCAGAGATCGGTAAAGTCGTCGTGATCGCAAAAAGTGATGCTACCGTCATCCAAGCTTTCAATAAGTTCAATCTTGTATTCGTTTCCTAATTCTTTATAATACGAAAGTGCATTGGCTTTAGTAACTGAGCGCAAGACAAAGGCGTGTTTTCCTCTTGCTAGTTCAATCATGCGTTTTTCAATGGCGGGGAGGGCTTTTTCTGAAATGTTGTGTTCACCTGGATCGATATCGTAATAGAAACCACTGTCAATGGGAGGGCCTATGGTGAGTTTGATTCCCGGATACATTTTTTCTAGCGCTTGAGCTAAGAGGTGTGCACTGGAGTGCCAAAAAGCTTTTTTGCCCTCCTCATTATTCCAGGTATAAAATACAAGCTCACCATCTTCTTGAAGCGGGGTAGTGGCTTCTATGGATATTCCTTTGAAGGATGCTGAAATTACTGCACGCGCTAGACCCTCGCTTATGGATTGCGCTACCTCAAATGGTGTGCTGCCGCTTGGCATTTGCTTTATTGCCCCGTCAGGCAAATATATATCAATTGTTGTACTCATCGAGCAACAAATATAAGCGGATTGTGGGATAGGTCAAGCACTTTTGTGGCTTAATCTTTTTTTGGTTGTTTGTTGGCTTATTCTTCTCCAAAAAGTCCTTTGACTATCAGTCGGATCCCCCAAAAACCCAGTGCAATTGACGCAGTACACATCAGTATGGCAACTCCTAGAACGGGGATATACATTGGGTGCTCTTGATTTTTAAAGGCAGAAGTCAGTACGGTAGGGCCAATAAACGCCAATACAACGGCGTATGCCATAGTACGAAGACCACGAAAGAGATTTCTTTTGTTCATGTTTATTTTCCTACGGCTGTAAAGATAACACTGTCTCGTTCCACGACCCTAAAATAGCCCAATGGGAAGTCATTGTTGTTGGTGGTGTTCTGGATATTGCCACGTAGGGTGGAATTAGCCGTCGCAAATGGGCCGCCGCCGTCTTGCCCTGCGTGGGATATCAAGATTTGCATGTAGGTATAATAGTCCTTGTCTACGCCCATGAGGTAAATGGGGGTTGGGTTATTTTTTGGAAAATATTTGTCGTAAAAAAATGAAAAACTAATTTGATTGCCATTATAAAACTCATCTCGTGTGACAAATAGGTTGTTATAACCAAAATCTATGAGGTAGTAGTTACCAGTTTCGGGTCTGTCAGTGAGGGTTACGATTGCTTCAACTTGGTCCCCCGAAATAATGCTATTTTCACCTTGTATCACACTGTCAAGTGGAGTTGACAACACTAATGATTCTGTAGCTGTGTAGGTATTGTTATCAACCGTTAAGTGGATTGTAAAGTTGTCGGTTTTGTTCATGTCAATATTGTACAAATTGTAATGCCCTGGCAGAACTTCTTGCGCCATATAAAGCATATCGGATAGTTCAAGTGATACTGTTGCATTAGATACTAGTGGCACTTCGTCATTAAAGTAGTCTGTTGTTCGGGATATAATTACTTTCAAAGTTCCTGAGGTTTCACCAATGTTGCGCCAAAGCATGGCATCTATCACCAGTTTGTTTTCTACCTTTGGCAGCTTCACATCTATTGGATCCTCACAGCCTATAAATAGCAATCCCAATACACATATTATTTTTTTCATTAGAAGCGTATGTTATAAGTTACAGAGGGAATAATACCAAAAATGGATAGTTTATAGGCTTGATTTTTTCCTGTTTCAGGATCTTGTTTAAAGCTGATGGTAGCAGCATTTCTACGATTATAGATATTGTAAATACCAAATACCCAACTGCCTTTTATTTTTTTGTCTTGTTGTTTTTTTGGAGTCAGCGTTGCGGCAATATCTATGCGGTGGTAAGTGGGCAGTCTTTGTCCGTTGCGTTGTCCAAAGCTCGGTACACGAGTCCCCATAAATTCATATTGCCCCAGTGGATAGGTAATGGGTTGGCCCGTTTGCAGTATCGCATTGGCATCCCACTTCCATTTTTTACTTTGATTATAGCTTAAGATTAAACTTAGGTCATGGGTTTTGTCATAGGCTGATCGGTACCAATCTCCTTGGTTGATTCCGGGCTCATTGGCTTGCACTCCGGGTGTTTTTTGTTCGGCACGAGACCAGGTATAACCTGCCATCCCCGTGACTTTTCCTTCAATTTTTTTGAACAAGATTTCCAGCCCGTAGGCCCTTGCGGTACCGGGAAGTAATATTTGTTCAATGGCTTCATTGGCAACCAATTCTGCGCCATCTATGTAGTCGTACCTATTGTCAGTGTGTTTGTAGAAAACTTCGGCTTCGAGTGAATTGCCGTTTTCTTTTTCCGTTACATATCCCAATGCCCATTGGACGGACTTTTGAGGTTTGAGGTATCGTCCACTGGGTGTCCATACGTCTAGAGGTGTGGGAGAGGTGGTGTTTGATATAAGGTGTAAATATTGGTTGATATTCTGATAGCTCGCTTTCCAAGCACTTCGTTCTTGACGGTAAGCAAGGGTAATGCGGGGTTCTATATTGGTATAGTTTTGTTTGCTCTCATTTTTACTGTAGAAACCTAGGGGAATGCCTTGTTGGTAGATGCCTAAGATTGCCTTATAAGTAATGGGTTGTTCATTTGCATATTCCAAAAGACCAGATTGTGCCAAGCGATTAAACTGATTTATACGAAGGCCGTAGTGTAACGCTAGTTTGGTTGAAATGTCGTGTTTGGCACTTAAATATATAGACGCCTCAGTGGCAAACTTATTTTGCAACTGTTCATTATTAAATCCTGAAGTGGCGGTTAAGGGCTGTATATAGCCAGGATTAAAACTATAGTAGGTGCCTTGTAATCCTGTTTCCAAGCTAATCTTTTTAGATATGTTATAACTCAAATCGTATTTAACATTAAAATTCTGAATTCCAGAATCCCAGTCGAAGCCAACAAAGTCTAGTGCGAGTCCGTAGTAGTAGTTGCTGTAAATCAGCGATAGGTTTCCAAATACTTTAGGCGAAAAAATTCGGTTCCATCGCAGGTTTAACAATGTATTGCCGTAAGAGTTTGTAAATGTATCATCAAAGGCCACCACGTCACGCCCAAAGTATGCTGAAAGCAGCAGGCGGTTTTTGTCGTCTATGGGCAGAGTGATTTTGGTATTCAGGTCATAGAAATAGGCCAAGTTTGGTTGGTCAACGGCTTTTAGAAAAAGGTGGGCATAGGTTCCCCTTCCTGCCAAGAGAAAAGAACCTTTTCCGAGCGGTCCTTCTAGTAAACCACGACTTGATACAGCGCCTATTCCACCATTAAAGCGTAAGCGGTCTTTGGCACCCTCTTTTTGATCGATTCGTAGTACAGATGAAACCCTTCCCCCGTAGGTAGCTGGTATCCCTCCTTTATATAGTTGGATATCTTTTATTGCATCAGAGTTAAAAACAGAAAAAAACCCAAACAGATGAGAGGAATTAAATATGGTGGCCTCGTCTAATAAAATAAGGTTTTGGTCCGCACCACCACCACGTACGTTAAAACCCGATGCTCCTTCGCCTGCACTGGTTACCCCAGGCAGTAATTGTATCGTCTTTAGCACGTCAGATTCACCAAACACTACGGGTGTTTGCTTTATGGTTTTAGCCGACAATCGATTGATGCTCATTTCAGGGGAACGCATTTGTATGCGTTCAATGTCTTCTGTGACTACTACTTCCTCTAGCACTTCGCTTTGTATGGCAAGGTTTATATCCAATTTCAAATTTTGGTTTAGGTTAATTTGGGTACGCTTTATTTCAAATCCAATATTTTGATAGATGATTTGATAAGTGCCTTCAGGAAGTGTAAGAGAATATACACCGTAGTTGTTACTTACCGTACCCAGTGATGTGCCTTCCGCATAGATTGTAACACCCAGTAAGGTTTCTTGGGTATCGGCAGCCTTTAGGGTTCCGCTTAGGGTGTAGGATTGAGCATAGTTAGTTAGACCTACACACATCAATAGGGTGGTGATGTAGCGCATCAAAGCATTTTTTTCAAAGATACGCAACCTAGCTTATGCAGCTAATACCTTGTCTAAATTTTCTTTAATAGCAGCTAGAAAATCTTGAGTTGACAAATAGTCTTCACGTATCATTTCTTCTTTATGTATAAGCATGGCTAGATCTTTAGTCATTTGACCACCTTCTACGGTTTGAATACAAACCTCTTCAAGTTTTGTGCAAAAATCTGTCAAGTCACGGTTGTTATCCAATTTGCCGCGGTGTGCCAATCCACGTGTCCATGCAAAAATAGACGCAATGGGATTGGTGGAGGTTTCTTTTCCTTGTTGGTGTTGGCGGTAGTGACGGGTCACAGTACCGTGTGCAGCTTCTGCCTCCAGGGTTTTACCATCAGGAGTTACCAGTGTAGAAGTCATCAGGCCTAGTGAACCAAAGCCTTGGGCTACGGTATCGGACTGTACATCTCCATCATAATTTTTACAAGCCCACACAAACCCTCCACTCCATTTCATGGCTGCAGCCACCATATCGTCAATAAGACGGTGTTCGTAAATAATACCCAAGGCCTCAAACTGGTCTATAAATTCGTTTTCAAATACTTCTTGGAAAATATCTTTAAAACGACCGTCATATGCTTTCATTATGGTATTTTTGGTAGATAGGTATAAGGACCATTTTTTACTAATGGCACGATTCATACATGAACGAGCAAATCCGTAAATGGACGAGTCGATATTGTACATACTCATTGCAACACCTCCTTCTTGAAAATTGTACACTTCCCATGTTTTGGCTTCGCTACCGTCTTGAGGAGTAAAAGTCATGGTGAGCTTTCCTTTGCCTTTTATTACCGCGTCGGTCGCGCGGTATTGATCACCAAAAGCATGACGTCCAATGCAGATGGGTTGTGTCCAACCTTGTACGTAGCGGGGTACGTTGTTCATTATAATGGGCTCGCGGAATACTGTTCCACCTACAATATTTCGGATGGTTCCATTGGGTGAGCGCCACATTTCTTTAAGATCAAATTCTTTCACGCGGTTTTCGTCTGGTGTAATGGTAGCACACTTGATACCAACATTGTATTTTTTTATGGCCTCCGCCGCATCAATAGTAATCTGATCGCCGGTTTTATCACGAGAGGTAACGCTTAGATCGTAGTACAATAATTCAACATCTAAGTATGGTAGAATAAGTTGTTGCTTGATGAAATCCCAAATGATACGTGTCATTTCATCTCCATCGATTTCAACTACTGGGTTTTCTACGTGGATTTTAGCCATGATTATTAATTTAATAGGCGCAAATATACACCCAGGTTAGGTCTAAAAAAACAGCAGTAAAATATTTTGAACTGCTGTGTTGAGTTTGCAACAAAAAATCTTTAAAAAGAGTGTAAGACCTATTTGTCTTTACGCTCTTTAATACGTGCTTTTTTACCAGTTAGATTACGGAAATAGAAAATACGTGAGCGACGTACTTTTCCACGAGCATTCACTTCTATTTTTTGTATGCCAGGAAGGTTAATGGGGAATATACGTTCTACACCTACGGTTCCTGACATTTTGCGAATAGTAAAGGTTTTGGTAACACCGCTTCCTTTAATTTGAATAACCACTCCTTTAAAAAACTGGGTACGCACCTTGTTCCCTTCTCTAATTTCATAATAAACGGTTATGGTATCTCCAGCTTGAAAGCTCGGAATTTTATTTTTTGACACAAATTCGTCTTGAACATATTGTAGTAAAGACTCCATGTTTTTATAATTTGATTTTAGCTTAGAAACATTCACGTACCTCGCCAGTGGTTTAAAAGCAGTTGCAAATATACATTTTATAGTTTATTTGACAAAAATGATGATCATGCTATTTTAATAATTAATAGGTTTAAAATTTAACAAAAAATAAGATTTAATTCATTTAAAAAAAGATTTCTATATTTGGGTAAGCACACGGTAAAAAAAATTAATTAACTATTTTTAAATAACGTGTACGCGCACGCTTACTAAAAAAACTAACATAATGTATATGAAGACTAAATTTTGTTTATTAATTTCATCATTAATTATACTTGGTTTACAAGTTTTAATTGCTCAACAAACAACAATTAGTGGTAAAATAACTGATTCTGAGACTGGCGAATTTATAGTTGGTGCCAATATAATTGTCAAAGGAGCTTCACGAGGTGTAACATCAGACTTTGATGGAAATTTCAGTATCTCAGCTAAGACAAGTGATATTTTGGTGTTTAGCTATATTGGTTTTACAAGTCAAGAAATTTTAATAGGTTCTAATTTATCAATTAATGTTGCTCTGGTGCCTGATGTTTCTGAGTTAGATGAGGTAGTTTTAGTTGGTTATGGAACCCAACGTAAAAATGATTTGACTGGTTCAGTTTCTGTGATTTCACCTGAAAGATTAGAAGAAAAAACAAACACTAACTTTCGTCAAGCACTTCAAGGTTCGTTACCAGGAATTACAATAAATACAAATACTGCTAATGCTGAAGGAAATAATGTTGGTATACTTATTAGAGGCAGAAACTCTATTAGTGCTTCAAACTCTCCATTGGTTGTTTATGACGGAATTCCCTATTCAGGAAGTATTTCTGATATTAATCCTTCAGATATAAAGTCAATTACTATTCTTAAGGATGCATCTTCTACGGCAATTTATGGTTCTCGTGGTTCGAACGGCGTAATTCTTATTGAAACCAAAAAAGGAGTTAGTTCAAAACCAATAATTTCTTATTCAGGATACAGTGGGGTCAATGAAATTGCACATATTCCAGAGGTTTATCAGGGACAAGGATTTGCTGGATTTAAAGAGGTTAGGGAACCTGGGGAGCTAACTCAGACTGAGATAGATAACTTGATGGCAGGTAAAACAACAAATTGGCTTGATCTTGCTACAAGATCAGCACAGAAGCAAGAGCATAATATTTCTGTTTCAGGGGCAAGTAAAAATGCAAATTATTATATTTCATTAGGATATCAAGATGTTCAAGGAATTGCTATAAATGATAAATTTCAAAGAGCAACTTTGAGAACAAATGTTTCTTTTAATATTAATGAGAATATTAAATTTGGAACAAACACTCAATTATCTTATATAGATAGGTCAGGATTATCTCCATCTTTTAGCTCAAATGCTGCTGGTGCATATTTTACTAACCCTTTAACGAATGCTTATAATCCCGATGGCAGTTTGACCCTTTACCCTTGGCCTGAAGAACAATATTTTACTAATCCGCTTGCACCTACTTTGGCAGACAATAGTAATATAAATAATAAGATATTTACAGCTAATTATATTGAGATTAAAACTCCATTTATTCCAGGATTATCTTATAAGTTAAACACTGGAGTGGAATATTCAAACAGAAATGAAAGGACCTACTGGGGTAGAGATACAGCAAGAGGAAATCTTGTAAATGGTGAAGCGATTGTAGAAAATATAGTAAATGAAAATTTCTTAATTGAACACATACTTAATTATAAAAAAACTTTTGGGAAGCACAATATAAATTTCACTGGTTTGTACAGTGCACAAAAAATAACTTACGAAAAACATGAAACTAATGGGAAAGGCTTTTCTAGTGATGTTTTAACATACTTTCAAATGAATCTTGCTACACTCCCCAAAGAGGTTAGCCAATCTTTTGATCAAGAAACCCTTATTTCACAAATGGGTAGATTAAATTATAACTTTGATGACAAATATTTAGCTACCTTTACTCTGAGGCGAGATGGATACACTGGTTTTGGTGATAATAACAAATATGGAGTTTTCCCTTCTGCTGGTTTTAGTTGGAATGTCAGTAACGAATCTTTTTTTCCTGAAAATAATGTTGTAAATAACTTAAGACTTCGGCTAACTTATGGTGAAAGTGGAAATCAAGATATTAGCTCTGTTGCTAATTTAGCAAGGTTAGATGACCTTTCATATTTAGATGGTGACGTAACAGCCCCAGGTTATACTCCACTAGTTTTAGGAAACAACAATTTAACATGGGAAACTACAGCTACCTATAACATAGGAATAGACATGGGATTGTTGAATAATAGATTTCAAATATCATTAGATGCTTATCAGTCTGAAAGCTCAGACCTTTTACTAAACAAACTTATTCCATCAGTACAGGGAATAAGAAGAATTATTGATAATGTTGCAAACACAAAAAACTTTGGAGTAGAGGCTGCAATTAGTGGATTTATTATGGATACTAAAGATTTTAAATGGTCTGCTAACAGTAACTTTTCATATAACAAAAATGAAATTGTTTCTCTTCAAGGCGGAGATGAAGATGATGTAGCAAATAGGTTGTTTATTGGCCAACCAATTAGGATTAATTATGGTTTGAAGTTTGATGGCATTTGGCAAACTGGACAAGATACTTCTGGTTCAGCCCAACCAGACGCAATTCCAGGGGATGTTAAAGTTCTGGATGCAAATGGTGATTTAACAATATCTAGTGATGATAGAGTTTTTCTGGGTCAAAGGGATCCAAAATTTACGTGGGGTTTAACAAATACCTTTAAGTACAAAAACTTTTCATTGGATGTATTTATCCATGGTGTAGAAGGGGTTACAAAACGAAATACAACTAGAAGCACTAATGTTTTCGGCGGAGTACAAAGGAATACGTTTGTACAAGAATTTTGGAGTGTTGAAAATCCCATTAATACCTTTTATAGAAATGATGGTATTGTGCGAGCAAACGTTCATGGTGTACAATTTTATGAAAGTGCAGATTTTATAAGAATAAAAGATATTACATTGTCATATAAGTTAGATGACAGTTTATTCAAACTAAATAATATTGACTTAAAAGTGTATTTAACCGCTCGGAATTTATTTACAATTACAAATTGGAGTGGACTTGATCCTGAGTTAGATAGTCAGTTCGGGGCACCACTTCAAAAAGAATTTGTTTTTGGAATGAATATTAAATTATAATATAAAAAGTGATTAAATTTTTAAAAATGGAAAACTACTTAAATTTTAGTAAAAAGGGAAATATAATCTTGTTGCTGATGTTATTTACATTCTTTTCTTGCAACGAAGATTTTTTGGATCAAGAAACACGTGATTTTATAGCACCTGACAATTTATATGTAGACGAACAAGGATTTGATGCTGGATTAAATTCTCTTTATGCCTTAGCAAGAGCTGAACGAGCAGGTGTTCCAACTAGTAGTACATCAATAGGTACTTCAAATAATTTGACTGCATCAATGATGTTTGGAGGCACAGACATTGCATATGGAAATAGACCATGGGGATCCGAGAGATTTTTAAATGACTGGGGTGATGATGTTATTGGATCTAGTTCACAAACATATTTTACTAGGACTTGGAATTGGTTGTATAGAATGATTAATGGTGCTAATACAATAATTAATAGAGCTGAAAGTCAAGGTACTGATCTGGGTATTGATGAAGACTCTTTAAGAAGGATCATTGGTGAGGCTCGAACCTTAAGGGCCTGGTGTTACAGACATTTAACTTTTTTATTTGGTGATGTTCCATTAAATGTGGAAGAGTCACTAGGTGAAAATGTTCGATTAGATTGGGATCGTACTCCTGTTGATCAAATTAGAGAAAAGATGAAAGAGGATTTAGAATATGCTGTACAGTATTTACCTGAAAATCACACTTCTAATGGTAAAATTGTAAGGGCAGTTGCCCAACATTACTTAACTGAACTTTTAATTATTGAGCAGGATTACGACAGAGCCATTACAACTGCGCTAGCTGCTATTAATGGCCCTAAATCATTAATTAATTTTAGATATGGAGTTAACGCCTCCAATAATGGTACTCCCTACTCCGATATGTTTTTAGATGGAAATTCGAATCCTAGTGAAGGTAACAATGAAGCTTTATGGGTATTCCAGCATGCATTTGAGGTTGAAGGTGGTGAGGGACACAATATTATGAGACGCTGGTTAACCAGTGAATACAGTAGTTCGAGTGGTGGTGCCAAAGGTTTAGAGGTAACTGTTGCCCGTGGGGGTAGAGGGAATACTCGTTTATCAGCTACTAAATTTATGCTTGATTTGTATGGAGAAAGAGATGCTTATGGACTTCTAAAGACAAATGATGACAGAGGTGGAATATATTCATGGCGAACTTTTTTCACTGTTATTGCAAATGACCCGTCGAGTGCTGGAAATATTGGAGACGTAATCACACTGGATTTTAGCCCTATTGACCCTCTTGGGGATCGTTTTAGACCTTTTACTATGAAGTGGGCTTTTGATACAAATAATGTAATTGACAGCAATGAGCCTGCTTCAGATAGACTTTCAAGATCATATAACGACCAGGTCTATTTAAGACTTGCAGACACATATTTATTGTTGTCTGAAGCATATCATTTGAGTGGTGATGATCAGAGTGCTGCTCAATACATCAATGATTTGCGCTCCAGAGCAAATGCACCTTTAATTAGTGCCAGCGATATATCAATTGATTTTATTTTAGATGAACGCGCTCGTGAATTATTTTCTGAGGAACAGAGACGTTATACTCTTTTAAGAACTAATAAATGGATAGAAAGAACAAATTTACACAACATAAATGCTTCTGGTAAAATTATTGAAAGAGATAAGCTTTATCCCATACCTCAAGAATTTATTGATTCCAATTTGGATAACCCAATACAAAATAACCCTGGCTATTAAAATTTATAAAAATGTTTATAATTAAAAAAAGTAATTACGCAAAAGCATTCATGATGTTACCATTCATTTTAATGACTTTTTCTTGTGATGATAATGATAATATAATAACACCTGAAATTAGTATAGTTTCTGGGGAAACCATAGACTTTGGAGACGTACCGGCCGGTTCAGCTGGAACCAAATCTTTTAATGTTAAAGGTTCAGGCCTAAATCTACCAATAACATTAAATGTATCTGGCGACAGAATGTCTATAACCAAAACTCTTTTCCCAGCAGCTAATATTAATAACTCTGCTGAAATAATTTTTTCTCCTAGCAGAGATCAAGCTCAAGTCGGAGTTAATGGAACTATTGAATTAAGTTCCGGAGATATTTCAAAAACAATTAATGTTATTGCTAATGTGGTTGAACCTGAGCCATTGCCTGTTGAAACTCAAATTTACTTCAATGATATGGAATTTGGTTTAGATCATAACACACCAGCTACAACCGCTATTTTGGAGGGTTCCCATGAATTACACTCATCAGTTATGGCAACTTATGTTTTAAACAAGGCTGGTAATAACGAAAGTAGGATTCGGGTAAATGCGCAATTTCCAAAATGTGCCGATGGTTCAGCCTTACAGTATTCAGGTTGTGGTAATGCACTCCGGATAGTCGGAGAGACATCAAGTGTAACTGTAAATTTAATTGGTCTTGAAGCAGATAGAAATTATGAGGTTTCATATTGGATCCGTCCAGGAGGTACCTCGGAGAGATCACTAGATGTTACTATAACAGGCGACACTGAAGATGCTTATGAGAATTGGGGTAATAATGATAAAACCAAATATCATAATAAAATAAGAACTGGTATAGCAGATACTGATGGTAATTTTCAGATGACTTTTCAATATTCTTACAATAGTACAGGAAGAACTATTTCACTCGAAGATCTTTCAGTTATAGCTAAATAATTGTTTATTAATTTTTAGAAGCGTTTATTTACTACGTTTATTTAAATTGTAGTTGAAGTTTTATTTTTTAAAATTTAATAACACCCATAAAAAATAAATATGAAAAACATTATTCTAATGAATTTTTTCCTTCTAATGTTATTTGCTTGTGGCACTGAATCGTCTAGTGACTTTATTGATACAAATATTGAAATTAAAAACCAATATTATGTTGATGCTTCTGGTGGAAGTGACTCAAATTCAGGAAATAGCCCAGAATCTGCATGGAAAACTTTGTATAAAGTTTCATCCTTTACATTTTCGCCTGGTGATAAATTATTCTTTAAATCAGGTGAGGTGTGGAATGGCCAATTGAAATTAAAAGGTTCCGGAAATGACGGTAGCCCTATTATATTGGATCAATATGGAGAGGGTGGTAAGCCAATAATTAATGGTGGTGGTGCTACAACTAATAGTGGTGCTACACTTTTGCTTAAAAATATTCAATTTTGGGAAATAAATAATCTTGAGTTAACAAATACAAACGGGAATTCTAACTATCAAGGGGACCTTTGGGCCATTTTAGGACAGTTAGATGAAGCTGGTGGAATTGAAGCTAAACACATTTACATAAGAGACTGCTATATACATGATGTTAATGGAAAGGTGGCCACCAAAACTACAGGTGGGATTTATATGACAGCTTTTGGAAATGATCCCTCTAGATACAATGATTTAAGAATTGAAAATAATATTATTGATAATGTTGGTGGTTTAGGAATTGCTAATCAATCATCTTATGCCTCAATCACTTCAAATTCAAGGTATCCATCACTAAATATTATTATAAAAGGAAATATTGTAAGTAATACTGGACGAAATAATATGATTATAAGGGCAAGTGATGGAGCAATTGTTGAACATAATACACTAATTAACTCAAGTAGGTATGATACTGGTCACAGTGTGTTTTGTTTTAATACTATTGGTGTTAAAATACAGTTTAATGAAGCTTATGGAAATAAAGGCCCTGGTGATATGGACAGGGGTGGATTTGATGCAGATTATAACTCTAAAAACACTTTAATACAGTATAATTACAGCCATGATAATCAATGGGGTTTTGGAATTATGAAAAGAGCTGTAAATGAAAATGTTGTAATTAGATATAATATATCTGAGAATGATGACACTGCAATTTATTTTTTTGGATTTAATAATAGAACAGGAATGACAAAAGCATTAATTTATAATAATACTCACTTTATTAAAGCAGGAATAAAACTGAGTGTGTTTGGTTCAGGAGGAGCTGCAAGAACTGCATTTAATACTGATTTTTATAATAATATATTTTACTTTGAAGAGCCTGGATCAAATTGGGGTCAGATCGGAAGTATGGTTAATTTTAGTAATAATTGTTTTTATAATATTAGTCCAAAAGGTGAAAATTACACAACTTCAAATCCTCTTTTTGTAAATCCAAATGAAGGAATTAGCGACATTGAGTGGAGTCAGTACCCCAATGTTTTAACAGGATACCAATTAAAACAAAATTCTCCTCTAATAGGAATAGGCAAAATAATTGACAATAATGGAGGTAAAGACTTTTGGGGTAATCCTCTTTATAATGACAATCCTGATATAGGTGCTTTTGAGTACCCTAATTAAATTGTTTCTTAATTTTATATGAAAGTGTTAAAACATTCTCTTATTTTATTGGGAATTTTATTTTTTTTTAATTCTTGCAACAGTGAGTTAGGTTCTACAAAAAAAAATAAAATTGAAGATAAAAGTGTAACACTTTTGATCGATGGCCATGAAATAAAATGGGAACAATACTTATTCCATCTCAAAAAAAATATAGCATTTACTTACAATCATTTTTATTTAAATTTTGGCTTAGAAAATTCAAATAAATTTTGGGAAACTACAATTGATGGTATTACCCCATTAGATTATATCAAGACAAAAACGGAAAATCAGCTCATGGAAACACGAGCTATTTTAAAATTAGCAAAAGAGAATAATATTATTAATCATTTTAATTTTGAAAATTTCAAAATCCTATGGCAGGATTATAATAAATCAAGAACACAAAAAAATAGTAATGGTCAAATAATTTATGGAGCTATTACTATTGACATGTTTAGTTACCATAACTACTTAATCAGTAATATTAAACTACGTTTGAAGGAAAAGCTTGCGAAAACTCAATTTAAGATTGACGGAAAGCTTTTAAAAGAATATTATGAAATAATAAAATCAAAACAATTTTCATATAATGAAAAGATTGAAGGAGTTGTTTTTGGATTTAACCACAGTAAATTACCCAATAATCTAGCAGTAAAAAGAATTAAAGAAGTTAAAAATTATTTGAAAAAAGGATTCAGCCTGAATAATTCCTTAGAAAAAAAATATCCCCTTGGCGAGTATAAAAAAATAGTTTTTCATGATTCTATCCCAATTTTCGGAGAAGATAACCCTGATAAGATAATTAGAGAAAGTCTATTAAAATTAAATATCGGAGAATTTAAAGTGTTAAAAGCCCAGGAGGGAACCTTCATAATAAGACTTGATTATTTATCAAATAAAAAATACTACCCATATGAAAAAGTTAAAAAACAAGTTTTGAATTATTATCAAAACTCTGAGTTTGATATGTTAATTAAGCATATTATAAAAAACACAAGACTAGTTATAAATAAAGAAATTTACAACTCAATTTCAAAGGATAATTTTTTATAGATTTTAAACCATAGTGAAGTGAAAAACAACAATAATATTCAATTAATTTGCTTATTAATATTTTTAATTTCATGTAAAACTGATTTTATTAAAAATCAATCTTACGAAAAAATACCCTTTTTTCTTTCTATTGGTCAATCTAATATGGCCGGCAGAGCTGTTATGACAAATAACGACACTTTAGTTATTAATAACGTTTTTTTGTTTAATGAAAATCAGGAATGGGAGCCTGCAAAAAACCCTTTGAATAGATTTTCAACAGTTCGTAAGAAAATAGGTATGCAACAAATTGGTCCATCTTGGACTTTTGCCAAAGAAATTGTGAAGAAAGAAAAAAAAATAGGTTTAGTTGTTAATGCTAGGGGTGGCACCTCTATTAAAGAATGGAAAAAAGGTAGTTTGCTTTACAATGAGGCAGTAATCCGTGTCTTACAAGCTCAAAAAAGCGGTAATTTAAAAGGAATTTTATGGCTTCAGGGCTCAGCTGACAGAAAAGAGTGGTTTGAATACACACAACGATTTAAATTATTCGCACAAAACCTTAGAAATGATTTAAATTCATCACAAGTTCCAATTTTTGTATCCGAAATCGGAAATTGGAAGAACACTTCTGATAGTATAAATTATATTATTTCAAATTTAAATAATCATGTTCCCAATTTAATGTCTATTGAAGTTACGGATTTACCCCATCTTGGTGATTCAATTCATTTTAATAGGGACTCACAAATTGAAATTGGAAAAAGATTTGCAAAAAAATATTTTGAATTTATAAATAATTAATAAAATGAGAAATTTAAATACAATGTTGATTATGGTATTATGTGTCAATTTATTTGCATTGAACGCACAGCACGAAATATCAAAAAGTACATACGTTTTACAAAATATAGAGTCCCGTGATAAAGAAAGTTTAGATGGACTTTGGCAAGTCATAATAGATCCCTTAGAAAATGGATTTTATAACCTTTGGTTGGACCCTCACAAAGGCAAAAAAGCTTTTTTCAAAAATTCAAAAATGAAAAATAAATCTGATTTGATTGAATATAATTTTGATACAGATTATCAGTTAATGGTTCCAGGGGATTGGAATACTCAAATGGAAAAGCTTTATTATTATGAGGGTACTATTTGGTATAAAAAAACTTTCGATTTTATAGAAAAGTTTGATGAAAAATCATTCCTTTATTTTGAAGCTGTAAATTATGAGGCAAAAGTATACCTTAATGGCGAATTACTTGGCCAACATAAAGGTGGTTATACCCCTTTTCAGTTTAATGTTTCTGGAAAATTAAAAGAAAAAGACAACCATTTAATTGTAAAAGTTGACAATAAGCGTAAACGTGAAGCCATTCCAACAATTAATACAGATTGGTGGAATTATGGGGGTATCACACGTTCTGTTCATTTAATAAATGTACCCAACAACCATATAGTCGATTATGGAATTAATTTTATTAAAAATAAAAAAAACAATATTCAGGGTTGGGTAACTTTGTCAAATAAAAATAATAATGATGTAATAATTGAAATTCCTGAATTAAACAAGAAATTTTCAATTGTTGCCTCTAATGGATTTGCTTCTTTTGAATTTAGGGCCAAACCTGAATTGTGGTCTCCTAAAAACCCAAAACTTTACAAGCTCAATATAAAATCTTCTACAGATTCAATAAGTGATGATATAGGGTTTAGAACAATAGAGACTTCAGGGTATGAGATTTTATTAAATGGAAAACCAATATTTTTAAAAGGTATTAGTATACATGAAGAGGCTCCTTTCAAAACTGGTAGGGTTACTTCTGAAGAGGAGTGTAAAGTTTTATTGAATTGGGCAAAGGATTTAGGTTGTAATTACGTAAGATTGGCTCATTATCCACACAGTGAAACAATGGTACGATTAGCTGACAAAATGGGGTTATTAGTATGGTCTGAAATTCCAGTATACTGGACAGTTCTTTTTGAAAACCCAGACACTTATAAAAGTGCTGAAACACAGCTCACAGAAATGGTAGCTAGAGATAAAAACAGAGCTTCAATAATATTATGGGGAATTGCCAATGAAACACCAGAGGGAGATAGTCGTTTAGATTTTTTATCACGGTTGGCAAAACGTGTTAAATTATTGGATAAGACTCGTTTAGTTACTGCAGCATCTAATACTCACAATAGTGGTAATAAAGTTAAGCTTATTGAAGATCAGTTGGGAAATTATGTAGATGTTTTAGGAATAAATAGTTATTGTGGTTGGTATGGCGGTTCACCAGAATCATGCTCAAAGTGGCAATGGAGAAATTTATATAATAAACCAATCATAATTAGTGAGGTTGGTGGTGGAGCTTTGCAAGGATTACATGGCGATCCAGGTGAACGTTGGACAGAGGAATATCAGAATGCTGTCTATGTTAATAATATTGAGATGATGAGGAATATTGATTTTTTAGCTGGAGTCTCCCCATGGATTTTAATGGACTTTCGATCTCATAGGCGTCATTTAAGAAGAATTCAAAAAGATTTTAATAGAAAAGGGCTTATTTCTGAAAAAGGATTAAAAAAGAAAGCTTTTTTTACATTGAAAGAATTTTACTTAAGTGAAAATAATTACTGATAATATCTAAAATACTTTTTCATTTACTACAACACCATTAACGTCACAATGTGAAAACTTTATTTTTACATTATTATCTTCACGATAAATATCTACTAATAAAAACCCGCCTTTAACTCTCAAAAAATGGTGTTCTTTTAATTTATTATTTTGATCCCATCCATTGGCATGTTTGTCAGCACCGGGACCGCTACCAAACTCCCAAAGGTTGGTGCCATCATAATGGGTGGCATATTGCCAATGTCTGTCTCCACTACATATATAAATATTTTTGTGTTTATTGATAAAACTCCTTACCAAATCACCTTCATATTTGAAAGCCTTATTTGAAAGATTATCATTTTTACCTTTCGGACGATCCGGCCCAAGTATTGGAGTTGGACTAATAATAATTTTAAATGCTGCATCAGATTGATTTAATGTAGAAAAAAGCCAATCTCTTTGAATTTTTCCTAAGATTGTCTTTTCTGGTCCGTCAGCATCTGTATTTTTACTTCTGTAATTTCTTCCCTCAAGAAGCCAAACTTGAAGATCTTTACCCCACCTTATTGTTTTGTATGGATGTTCATTGGATGGAAATTGTTCTTTATCAAAAATCTCAAGTCCTCTTTCAAACGACACATCTCCGTAAACCATTCCTGGATAGGAATCATCACATAAAACATCATGATCGTCTTTTTGAAAATAAGTTGTAGTTTTTGTGAAGAATTTTCGTTGAAGAGGTAAGGCGAATAAACGGTCCCACTTAAATCGCATCAATTCTTCAGTAAAACTATATGGGTTGGAGGCATCATAGTATGTTATATCTCCAGTATGTACATAAAAGTCTAGATTTTTGTTAGCTAGAGACTCGTATATCATATGGCCGTTTTCACGATCTTTTCTGCCATAATCATGACAACTAACTATACCGAACTGAATAGCTTTAATTTGATTTGAGTCAGGAGCTGTTATAAATTCGCCTTTTAGTGTATCGGTAATCAATTTTGTATTAATATTTCTTGCCAATAATTCGATATTATATTTAGTACCTGACAATAAACCATCTAATTTCCATTGATTTGTAAAATTTTTATTGGTGTCAACAATTTCCCAATCTGTATGAATTCGTTTTGAATGATCATTTTGGTAATAACTTAATTTTACTTCTCCTAATATCCCAGGCATTGCACCCTCCATTTCTTCAATAGTATAGCCGTCAGGAATTTGTTTTGGTATTAAAAAGTTTGGTTTTTTTGCCTTTTTGTTCAATGTCTTTTTGTCTAATTCCATGTCTAAAAATTTAATTCCATTTTTATTAAGATCTGGATTTTTTGTAAGTCTGGTCCAGATTGATATTGAACTTTGATCTGCCCAGCCATTTTTAAAACCATTGCCAAAATAAGGGCCATCTTCATTTTCTTTTACAGAGGAACACGAAAATGATATTAAAGCAATAATTAAACCTAAAATTATTTTTTTATTGATTTGAAAGTTCATTAATAAAAGTTTTTTTATTTCTGCTATCATAATCGACATTTTCTTTAATTATTATTTGTATTGGTGAATATGTTTTTTTTTGAGGAACCTTTTTTTGAATCAAAAAATCTGAAATTATATGTACAGCTTCATATCCTTGATTGAAAGATCTTTGCGAAATTATAAACTGTATTTTATCATTTCTAAGATAAAAGATATTGTCTTCAGTCGTATCATATCCTATTAAGCTGAAATTAGATTTATTAACATATTCGGGTAATAATGATGCTATATACGAGGCTCTACTGGAGGGTACAAAAATGCCCGAAATAGTTTTAGCTGAATTTAAAAATGATTTTATTTTAGTTAAATCATTTTTTTTATCATTTAAACTTATTTTAATTAATTTGGTTTTTATATCAGTTCTATGTTTTTTTAAGTAGTTGTTAAACCCACTTATTCTATTTGATATTGCTTTATGATCTGTTAAACTTTGACGAAATTGTACAACTCCACATTTACTATTCTTAGGTAAACCTAAACTCATTAGCTTTCCAGCAACAAATCCTGCTCTTTGTGAATCTTGTCCGATAAAAGCAATATTTTTATATTTTTTATTATCGATATTAATAAATATATATTCAATACTATTATTTTCTAATTCTTTAGCAATAAAAGCTGTCTCATTAGTAAACACCGGAGCTATTATAAAAGCATCTGGTTTATTTTTTTGAAGTATTTTAAATTTCTTTAAATAAGATTTAGAGTCATATTGGTCAAAATGGGCTACATCAATTTGAAGTCCATATCTTGTTACCTCTTTTTTAGCTTTAAGGATACCTAAGTTTGGAGATTTCCAAAATTGATTTTTTTTGTCACTTTTCGGAATTAAACAAGCAATTCTATATTTTTTTTTTGTAGCCAATGCACTAGCTATTGGGTTAAGTAAAAAATTATTTTCTTTTAAAATATTTTTAACTTTTTCTGCAGTTTTTGGCGAAACCCCTTTTCTGTTATGAATAACTCTATCAACAGTACCATCAGAAACATTTGCCAATTTTGCTATATCCTTAATTGTAATCATATATAATTTTTAATCTTATATGCTTTATGAGTTATCTATATTATACCCAAAACAACATGGATTTTTTGAATATATTTATTAATTGTGTGCGTACACGAATATATTAAAAATTTGTATATTGCTTCAACATCTTTTAGATATAATCATATAAAAAAATGAGTAAAGTTGTCGTTTTAACAGGCGCAGGCGGAGTCTTATGTAGTGAGCTTGCTTTTGCTTTTTCAAAAAATAATTTCAAGGTTGCTGTATTAGATTTGAATGAAAAAGCAGCTCATAAAATAGTAAATACAATAAATTCTAAAGGAGGCAACGCAATTGCCATTTCTGCCAATGTTCTTGATAAAGAATCTTTAGAAAATGCCAAACATATTATCAATAAAGAATTTGGACTCTGTGATATTTTAATTAACGGCGCAGGTGGTAATCATCCTTTAGGCACAACATCCAATACCCATTTCACAATTGAAGATTTAAATAATGACTCAAATGATTTTAAAACTTTTTTTGATCTTGATGTAGAAGGTATAAAGTTTGTTTTTGATTTAAATTTTATTGGAACACTATTGCCATGTCAGGTTTTTGCGAAAGACATGATAGAAACAGATAATAGTTGTATTATTAATATTTCTTCTATGAATGCTTTTACCCCCTTAACAAAAATACCAGCTTACAGTGGTGCAAAAGCAGCTATCACAAACTTTACACAATGGTTGGCTGTACACTTTTCTAAAGTTGGTATTCGTGTTAATGCTATAGCACCAGGCTTTTTTTTGACAGATCAAAATAGAGCCCTATTAACTAATTTAGATGGAAGTTTAACTGATCGCGGAAACCAAATACTCAATCAAACACCAATGGGAAGGTTCGGTAATGCACAGGACATTGTAAGTTCAACTTTATATTTATGTGATGATAATTCATCTTTTGTGACTGGTGTTGTAATTCCAATTGATGGTGGTTTTTCAGCATACAGTGGAGTATAATTTGAATTCTTAATGAAAATTTATATTAACTATTGATTTACTAATGGAAGAGACTTGGCGTTGGTATGGGCCAAAAGACCCTGTAAAACTATCGGATATAAAGCAGGCTGGTGCAACTGGTGTTGTTACTGCTTTACATCATATTCCTAATGGAGAAATTTGGAGTATAGAAGATATTAATAAGCGAAAACAAACAATTGAACAAGCAGGTTTAACCTGGTCTGTTGTTGAGAGTGTCCCTGTCCATGAGGATATAAAAACTAAGTCAGGTAATTATAAAATGTATATTGAAAATTATAAGACCACATTATTAAACCTTGGTAAATGTGGTATAGATATAGTTTGTTATAATTTTATGCCTGTACTTGATTGGACTAGAACTGATTTAAATTATGAACTTGAAGACGGTTCAAGAGCTCTAAGGTTTCAGTCTAGTGCTTTTGCAGCATTTGAATTACTTTTATTAAAGCGCCCTGGGGCAGAAGAGGATTATGACGATAATCAAAAGACTTTAGCAAAAGAATATTTAAAAAAAACAACATTCAAGAATCAAGAAAAGCTTGTTAGAAATATAATTGCTGGTCTGCCTGGAGCAGAAGAAGGCTACACTTTAGCAGAATTTAATAGAATTTTAAGTACATATAAAAATATTGATTCAAAGAAATTAAAAGAAAATTTATTTTATTTTTTAATCCAAATAATTCCATATGCTGAGAAATCTGGAATTCTTATGAGTATTCACCCAGATGACCCACCATATCCTATTTTGGGGTTACCAAGAATTGTTAGTACAGAACAGGACATAATAGATATTTATAATGCTGTAGATAGTAATAATAATGGTCTAACCTTTTGTTCTGGATCTTTTGGTGTCAGGCGTGATAATGATTTAGTTGGTATGGTAGAACGTTTGGGAGATAGAATTCATTTTGTTCATTTAAGAAGTACAAAAAGAGACAATAAAGGGAATTTTTATGAGGCAAATCATTTAGAGGGCGATGTGGATATGTATGGAGTTTTAAAAGCTCTTTTAAAAGAACAAAGAATTAGAAAATTAAATGGAAGAATAGATATAAGAATGCCAATGAGACCAGATCATGGCCATCAAATGCTGGATGATCTGCAAAAAACTTCAAACCCTGGATATTCAGGTATTGGAAGATTAAAAGGACTAGCAGAACTACGAGGATTAAAATTCGGTCTTCTAAAAAGCGTAGAATTTTCATGAAAACATTTATTACAGAAGATTTTTTGTTAAATAGTAAAACAGCTTCAAAATTGTATCATGATTTTGTAAAAGATCTTCCTATAATTGATTATCACAATCATTTACCGCCAAAAGACATAGCCTTAAATAGGAAATTTAAAAATATAACTGAATTATGGCTTGAGGATGATCACTATAAGTGGCGAGCAATGCGAACCTTGGGTATTGACGAAAAATATATTACTGGGAATGCATCAGATGTAGAAAAATTCATAAAATGGGCAGCAGTTGTTAATAAGACAGTACGTAATCCACTTTACCACTGGTCTCATCTGGAGCTTCTTAGATATTTTGGCATCAATAGTTTGTTGGATGAAAATAATGCTAAAGAAATTTATAAAAATACATCAGAAAAACTTTGTGAAAGTTCATATTTTACCAAAGGTTTATTATCAAAACAAAAAGTAAAATTTATTTGTACGACAGATGATCCAATTGATGATTTGAGATATCATCAAAAACTCCTAAAAGAAGATGATTCGTTCGAAATGAAAATGTCATTCAGAGCTGATAAGCTTTTTTCAGTTGAAAACTCCTTAAGTTATTCAAAATATTTACAGAAATTAGAACAATCTTCTAATATTCAAATTAAATCTTTTGATGACCTATTAGATGCAATAAGCAATAGAATTATGTATTTTCATAAAAATGGTTGTCGAATTTCGGATCATGGTCTAACATATCTTCCATATTTTGAGACAGGCGCTCATAACATTGATAATATTTTCAACAAATTAAAAAATCATAAAAACCTTAATTTAGATGAAATTTATTATTTCAAATGTGAAACTCTAAAATATTTAACTAAAACCTACCATAAATTAGGGTGGGTACAACAATTTCATTTAGGTCCTATAAGATCTGTTAATACAAGACTAACAAAAAAGCTTGGTAGAGATTCAGGATTTGATTCAATTGGGGAATTTCCTCAAGCATTAAGTTTATCAAAGTTCTTAGACTATTTAGATAAAACGGATCAACTAACTAAAACTATCCTCTATAACTCAAACCCTATTCACAACGAAGTGTTTGTAACAATGTCTGGAAATTTTAATGACGGTTCTGTTAAAGGAAAGGTGCAGTTTGGTGCTGCTTGGTGGTTTTTAGATCAAAAAAACGGGATCGAAAATCAATTAAACGTATTATCTGATATGGGTTTGGTAAGCTCCTTTATTGGAATGCTTACTGATTCCAGAAGCTTTTTGTCTTTTCCGCGGCATGAATATTTTAGACGAATTCTTTGTAATTTATTTGGAGATGAAATAGAAAAAGGATTATTGCCAAATGACATGCCTTTTATAGGCAAAATATTAGCTGATATAAGTTATTATAATGCTCTAGATTATTTTTCATTAAATGACTCTTAAAATGTTTAAATCAATAAATATTTCATTTTTTGTTTTAATTTTAATGGGGCTTGCCTCTTGTCAAAACTCATCTCAAAAAAAAATCATTAAAATGGCTCATGGAATGGATGTAAGTCATCCTGTGCATAAGGCTATGGAATACATGGCTCATGATTTAGATAAAATTTCTGAAGGCTTAATTAAATTAGAGATTTACCCAAATCAGCAATTAGGAACAGAGAGGCAGCTTTTAGAGCTGCTTCAAATAGGTAGTTTAGGAATGACAAAAGTTTCAGCCGCTGTAATGGAAAACTTTTCACCTGACATGAAAATATTTGGCCTTCCTTTTTTATTCAGAAGTAAAGAACATTTATTTAAGGTTTTGGATGGACCCATTGGAAAAAATTTATTGAATGAAAGTGAAAAATATCGTTTGAAAGGTTTGGGTTACTATGACTCTGGAAGTAGAAGTTTTTACACTAAAGAAAAGCCGATTTTTAATCCAAGTGATTTACATGGGCTAAAAATTAGAGTGATGGAAAGTGCTACTGCTATGAATATGGTAAAATATCTTGGTGGATCACCCACTCCTATTTCTTGGGGCGAGTTGTATACCTCTTTACAACAAGGAGTTGTAGATGGTGCTGAAAATAATCCACCTAGTTTTTATTTGTCCAGACATTACGAAGTATGTAAGTTTTTAACGCTAGATGAACATACATCAGTACCTGACGTAATTTTAATTGGATTACATGTGTGGAAAAATTCGAGTAAAATTCAAAAACAATGGCTGCAGAAAGCAGTTGATAATTCTGTAAAACATCAAAGATTATTGTGGTTAAAATCTGAAAAAGAAGCTCTTGAGGAAGTTAAAAAAGCTGGAGTTACTGTTATAATTCCAGATAAATCTGGATTTGAATTAAAAGTTAACGATATGTATAAGTCTTATATCAATAAAAAAAATATTTTTTCGTTAATTAACGAAATTAAAGCTGTTGAATGAATTTTAGAACAAGAGTAAATAGAATATTAGGTTACTTTTTGAGTCTTATTATGGGGGTCATGGTATTAAATGTACTTTGGCAAGTCTTTTCTAGATTTGTTCTAATTAGCCCAAGTTCATTTACCGATGAATTAGCAAGATATCTAATGATTTGGTTGAGTATTTTAGGCGCAGCATATGTTTCGGGGAAAAGAATGCATGTAGCCATTGACATACTTCCAACGAAATTAAATAAAGAAAATCAAGATAAACTAAAAACAGTTATAAACATTATAGTTATTATTTTCTGTTTTACAACTTTTGTAATCGGAGGTTCTAGATTAGTTTATATTACTTACACACTTGAACAGTTTTCACCTGCACTACAAATTCCATTAGCATTGGTTTATGTAGTAATACCTATTTCGGGATTGATAATTATCTTCTATAAATTATTAGATATTTTAAATAATTAATCGATATGATGGAATTATTACCTGTTATTATTTTAATTACCAGTTTTTTATTTTTATTAGCACTAAGTGTTCCTATTGCATGGTCTATTGCAATTTCATCTTTACTCACAATTCTTGCTAGTATTTCATTTTTTCCAGCTACTACTACAATATCCCAGCGGATAGCCTCGGGACTTGATAGCTTTGCTTTGCTAGCAATACCATTTTTTATTTTAGCTGGTCAGCTCATGAATAAAGGGGGAATTGCGATTAGGTTAATTGCTTTTGCCAGGGCTGTAATAGGCTCTTTTCCCGGTGGCTTAGCATTGATAAATATTGTTTCTGCAATGTTAATGGGAGCTATAGCTGGATCAGCAATGGCATCTGCTTCAGCTATAGGAAGTATTTTAGGACCCGAAATGGAAAAGGATGGGGATTCAAAAGAGTTTGGAGCTGCTGTAAATATTACATCTTCAACAACAGGTTTAATAATTCCACCAAGTAATATATTAATTGTATATTCTTTAGCTAGTGGAGGAGTCTCTATTGCTGCTTTATTTCTAGCTGGATATATACCTGGAATTTTAACTGGATTATTTTTGATGTTTGTCGCCTATGTTTGGGCTAAAAAAAATACATACAGGGTTGGTGAAGTTAGTTCAGCTAAAAAAGTATTTAAAACTTTTATTAATGCATTTCCAAGCCTAATGTTATTAATAATTATTATTGGCGGCATAGTTATGGGTGTTTTTACTGCAACAGAGGCTTCTGCCATAGCTGTTTTATACGCACTTATTTTAGGTTTTTGGTACAAAGAAATCAGTTTTAAAGACCTTCCAAATATCCTTTTAGATTCATCTGTGACAACTGCAATAGTTATGTTATTGGTAGGCGCCTCTATGAGCATGTCTTGGGTGATGTCTTATGAAAACATTCCACAAAATATTAGTGACATACTGTTAAGTATTAGTGACAATAAAATTGTGATTTTATTAATCATTAACATAATATTACTTTTTGTTGGAGTATTTATGGATATGACACCAGCTGTTTTAATCTTTACACCAATTTTTCTTCCGGTTACAAATTTATTAGGAATTGACCCAATTCAGTTTGGTATTATAATGATTTTAAACCTTTGTGTTGGTTTATGTACTCCACCTGTAGGATCAGTATTATTTGTAGGTGTTGGAATTGCAAATACAACAATAGAAAAAGTAATAAAACCTTTATTACCATTATATTTAGCAATGATTGTTGCTTTATTATTAGTAACTTATTTTCCAGATCTAAGTTTGTGGTTGCCTAAACAGTTTAATTTATAAATTAAAATAAAAAAATGGCAAGATTTACAAGAATTCAAGTAATACATAAGATGAATGAAACTGGTATGGTTCCCTTGTTCTTTCACAGTGATTTAGAAATAGCAAAAAATATACTTAAGGCATGTTATAAGGGTGGTGCAAGACTTATGGAATTTACTTCTAGAGATGATTATGCTCATGAGATTTTCGGTGAGCTATCTAAATATGCAATGGATAAATTGCCTGAGATGATTTTAGGAGTCGGCTCAATTACAGATGCTTCACAGGCAAGCTTATATATGTCATTAGGATCTAACTTTATTGTTACTCCTGTACTACGGAGAGATATAGCAATTGTGTGTAATCGCAGAAAAGTTCTTTGGTCTGCTGGTTGTGGAACTCTTACAGAAATTGCTGATGCTGAAGAACTTGGCGCAGAGATTGTAAAATTATTTCCTGGAAGTACTTATGGCCCTAATTTTGTTGAGAGTGTATTAGCTCCTCAACCTTGGACAAGTATCATGCCGACAGGAGGTGTTAGCCCAACCAAAGATAACCTTAAATCATGGTTTGATGCTGGTGTTGTTTGTGTAGGTATGGGTTCAAAATTGATGTCAAAAAATGATAAGGGATTGTATGATTATAAAAAAATTGAAGATCAAACAAAAAAATCTTTGAATATCATAAGACTTCTGAAAAAAAATTATAATAATTCAAAGTAGCTCTTGTTATGCTAATTATAGCGTTCCTAAAACTAAAAGTAAAGCCTTTTTTAACGTATGTGCTATGAATAAATTACTAACCCTTATTAAGCTCAATTTTTTATTTTATTTTATTTTATTTATTAATTCCTGCGATGTCAATTCCAATAATAAATTTAGAGAAACAACCAATTTAAACACGGATTGGCAATACCTTGAGAAGGATTTAAAAAATATTGATGATGTATTAGCTTATAAAGACTGGCAATCTATTCAATTACCACATACGTGGAATTCAACGGACGTTCTTGACACCCAACCTGGTTACCGAAGAAGTGGTAGTTGGTATAAAAAAAATCTGAAACTATCCTCAAAAAAATCTGGATCTATATACCAGCTATATTTTGAAGGTGTCAATATTTCATCTACAATTTATTTAAATGGCGTTAAGGTAGGGGGACACATTGGAGGCTATATTGGATTTACTATTGATGTTACAAATAACATAAAACAAGGAAATAATGAATTAATGGTTTATGTAAACAATGGATATGATCCAGAAATTATTCCTTCACAAAAAAGTGATTTTTTTATTTACGGCGGTATAACAAGAGATGTATTTCTTCTAACCCTACCAACCCAACATATTAAAAATATAAAAATCACAACACCTGAAGTTTCAGAATTAAACGCCAAACTCGTTGTTAATTTTGATATTTCAAAAAAAATAAAAAACGATTTGAGTGTTAAAGCTACCCTAAATGATGATACTGGTGGTGAAGTAATCTCAAAAATATTTGATGTAACAAAAAACAATTCACTTATTCAATTCGATTCTATTACAAACCCAAATTTATGGGACACTAAAAGCCCCTACTTGTATAAACTAATTATTGAACTTATTGATAATGGAGTTACTATTGATAAGGTTGTTGAAAAAGTTGGGTTTCGTTGGTTTGAGTTTAAAGACTATGGTGCTTTTTATTTAAACGGAAAACAATTAAAGTTAAGAGGCACTCATAGACACGAAGAACATGCTGGTGTAGGCGCTGCTATGAGCAATGAACAACACCGTTATGACATAGAACTTATTAAAGATATGGGAGCAAACTTTGTAAGATTAGCTCACTATCCTCAAGATCCTGAAATTTACAGGGCTTGTGATGAGCTTGGATTGTTGGTATGGGATGAATTGCCTTGGTGTAGAGGTGGATTAGGAAATAATGTATGGAAAAAAAATACAAAAAAAATGTTGAGGGAAATAATTCAACAAAACTTTAATCATCCAAGTATCATAATTTGGTCATTGGGAAATGAGATTTCTTGGCTTCCTGACTTTGAGAACGGAAAAAATATTGAACAAACAAAGTTATTTTTAAAGGAATTAAATAGTTATGCACATGAGTTAGACCAAACAAGAAAAACTGCCATTCGAAGATTTTATGAAGGTTCAGATATTGTTGATGTTTTTTCCCCTTCAATTTGGTCTGGATGGTATTCTGGTAGTTATAAAAGTTATCAAAAAGCAATAGAAAAGTCTAAAAAAGAATATAAACACTTTTTACATGCAGAATATGGGGGGTCAAGTCATGTTGGAAGGCATACTGAAAACCCAATTACTGGAGATGGTAAAATACCACCAGACGGATGGGAAGAGGATGTTTTTCAAAATGAGGTAGCAAATATCGCTAAGTTAGGTGATTGGAGTGAAAACTATATTGTTGATCTTTTTGATTGGTATTTAAGAATTAGCGAAAATGATAATAATTTCGTCGGAAATGCTCAATGGGCTTTTAAGGATTTTGGCACACCTTTACGTCCCGAAAATCCAATTCCTTATTTAAATCAGAAAGGGTTAGTAGATAGGAATAATAATCCAAAAGATGCTTATTATGTATTTAAAAGCTATTGGAACGATACTACCCCATTTACGTATATTGAATCACATACTTGGACTGAGCGCCAAGGCCCAAGAGGATTAAAACGCCAAGTAAGTGTTTACAGTAACTGCCCTGAAGTTGAGTTGTTTTTAAACGGTAAAAGTATGGGTTTGAAACAACGTAATATTAAGGCCTTTCCTGCATCTGGTTTAAATTGGGATATTAGTTTTGTTGAAGGTGAAAATATAATTGTATCAAGAGGAATAAGTAAAAATGGGTTAGTTGTTAAGGATAGTTTAAAAGTTAATTATCGTTACTCGAAAAACGGTAAAGCAACAAGTCTTAGTTTAAAATATAAAATTTTAGAAAGCGGGAATTATTTAATTACTGCAACGGCTCGTGATAATAAAGGACTTCGTTGTCTAGATTATGAGGATCGTGTATATTTTCAATGTTTATCAGGTGGTAAGGCCTACAAGTCAATGGGAACTCCCAATGGTAGTGAAGTAATTGAAATGGCAAATGGAAAAGCTTCTATTGAAATAATTCGTAATTCAAATAAATCTCCAATTAAAGTTATGGTTTTGGGTCAAAATTTTAAGGGAACTTACTTAACCATAGATTGATCAGTTTATTTTTTTATAAATCAGGTCTTTTCTCTTTTGTCTTCTTTATAGCATGGTCCTCACGCCAAGTATCTATTTCTAGGGAATTACCTGACCGAAGAATTTCCGGTACTTTAAAGCCCTTATAATTTGCTGGGCGTGTATAAATTGGAGGAGCTAGCAGGCCGTCTTGAAATGAATCTGTTAGGGCAGATGTCTCATTCCCAAGTACACCTGGAATAAGTCTTATAATACTATCGCACAGTACCGCTGCTGCTAATTCACCACCAGAAAGAACATAATCTCCAATTGAAATTTCATGGGTTACAAAAATGTCACGGACACGTTGGTCTACTCCTTTATAATGTCCGCATAATACAATAATGTTATTTAACAAAGACAATTTATTAGCAATTCCCTGATTTAAAACTTCACCATCAGGTGTCATATAAATTATTGCGTCATAATCTCTACAATTTTTAAGTGCTTTAATACATTTATCTATGGGTTCTATCATCATTACCATCCCAGCGCCACCTCCATATGGGTAGTCATCTACTTGTTTGTAATTATTTGAAGCGTAGTCCCTAAGATTATGAAAATTTATGTCAGCCAAGCAGGCATCTTGTGCACGCTTCATAATTGACCCCTCAAATGGACTACGAATGATATCCGGAACTACGCTAATAATGTCAATTCTCATAAAATAAATTTAAATGAAAGCATGGGTTTTTAAATAATAGGTTATTCAAAAATAAATCGCATTTTTTCTCCATTTGTGTTCATAAATTCGAGTTCGTTAATACTTTCTTCGTTAAGTGCTAAAATATCGTCTTTGGATGATATTGATTCACCATTAACAGATATCAACAAATGTCCCTTTTTAATCCCCCTAATAGATAATCTTCTATTTTGAACCCCTGAAATATATACACCACTTTTAATTTTATAATTTTCAAGTTCTTTATTAGACATATCACGTAAGCGCATGCCATAATAGTTTATAAAAGGGGTTCTCTTTAATTTTACAGGTATTAATAGTTTTTCACCTTCTCTAAAAACGGTAACATCAACAATATCTTCAGGTCTCTTAGATCCAAGGTAGCCCGTTAGGTCTGAAAATTTTCTTATTAATGCATCGTCAATACGAATTATAACATCACCTTTTTTAATACCAGCCTCTTGAGCGCCCATACCTATTTCCAGCCCTGCAACATAAAAGCCTTCAGTTTCTTGTATACCAAGTTCTTCTGCAAAACTTGCATTAAGTCCATTTCCATTAACGCCCAAAAGTGCCTTTTGTACATTGCCGTATTCTACAATATCTTCAAATATCTTTCGAGCTATGTTGCTGGGTACAGCAAATGAATAACCAATGAAAGTACCCATACCGTTGGTAGTAATGGCCGTGTTGATGCCAATTAAATCTCCGTTTAAATTGACTAATGCACCACCACTGTTTCCTGAATTCACAGCAGCATCGGTTTGTATAAATGATTGGTTTTTATTGTCATAATCGCTAAAATCTCTCGATTTGGCACTAATAATGCCTGCAGTAACTGTGGAGTTTAGGTTATAGGGGTTTCCAACCGCCAACACCCACTCCCCAATTCTTGTGTTGTCAGAGTTGGCAAAACGCACATAAGGAAAGTTATAGTCCCCTTTTATTTTAAGCACGGCGATATCTGCATTTTTATCTTTCCCAATAACTTCGACTTCGTATTTTTTATTATCGTTGGTGGTAATTTCAAGTGTTGTGGCCCCTTCAACAACGTGGTTGTTGGTTATGATATAGCCATCAGATGAAACAATCACTCCAGAGCCCATACCTACACGTGGGTATTCAGGTGAGCTTCTTCCATAGAAGTACTCCATAAAGTTCCTGGATCTCTGCTCTGTTTCAATACTGGTATTGATGATATGCACTACTGCATCAATTGTTTTTTCGGCGGCAATGGTAAAATCTGTGCTTATGGCTTTTGTCGTGGTATTAGGTGTAAAATTGGTATTTATGGTATTTGGTTGTAGAGGTGTGTAAACAACGGTTTGTTCATGGGTAATATGATATCCCAGTAGCGTTAGAAAAGCAGCGCCTAGGGCTACTGCCGAGTATTTAAATAATGATTTCATAGCAATTCAATTAAATATTACATTCAAAAGTATAACAACTGTTTTTGAGTTAAAAGTCATTTAACGCATTTTTAACAATAAACTCGCTATTGAATTTGGCTATATTTGCACATGATTATTTCATTCGTAAAATATCAGGGTACTGGAAATGACTTTGTGGTAATTGACAATCGCGATAGTAGTTTCCCTATTAAAGACCACGCCCTTATTGCACAGATTTGTCACCGTAATTATGGAATTGGTGCAGACGGTTTTATTGCAATAGAATCTGATACCACTTCTGATTTCTTTATGCGTTATTTTAATGCAAACGGCCATGAAGGCAGTTTGTGTGGTAACGGCTCTCGCTGTGCCATTCACTATGCCAACTCATTAGGGCTTACTCAAAAACATGTTGTTTTTTGCGCGGCTGATGGCTTACATCAAGCTAAATTTGTTGGTGAAGAGATAGCTCTTTCATTACATGACGTTTCCAATTGGGAAATACGTGACAAAGACCTTTTTATAGATACGGGATCACCTCATCACATTGCTTTTGTCGATGATGTGGCTGCCGTAAACGTAGCAACGTCTGGAGCAGCTATTGCTCACGGCGCTCCATACCATGCAGATGGCACCAATGTAAATTTTGTTGAAGTTATCGCAGCTGACGGCTTGTACGTCCGCACTTTTGAGCGTGGTGTTGAAGCAGAAACGCTTTCGTGTGGTACAGGCGTTACTGCAGCAGCCATAGGTGGACACTTAAGTAAGCGTATCAACGCAGAAAAAATTAATGTACAAACCAAAGGGGGAGTATTGACTGTTTCTTTTTCGGCCACTTCTGATAAATATGAGTCAGTAGTGCTTCAAGGCCCTGCCATACCAGTTTTCAGTGGAAAATGGGAAATAACAATCTAATGATTAAACGCATATTTATAGTGGTGCTGTTATTGGGATTTCTTGTTTGCAGTATATTTATATTTCATTTATACAGGGTATTTTTTACTTCCAATACAGCTTTTGAATCCCCTAAACAAGAAGTGTTTATTCCCTCTTCAGATACCAATGCTGCAGCTTATGATACCATTGCTCGAGTGGTTGAACGCTTCGATTTTTTCCAACAAGCTGCTAGTCGCAAAGGCTACATGCCCATGCCAGGACGTTTTGTCTTAGATAAAGGCATGAACAACAACGAGTTGATTAACCAATTACGATCAGAAAACAAACCCATTCGTCTAACGTTTAACAACCAAAATACTTTGATGCATTTGGGTGCATATATTGATAAAAAGATAGAAACAGACAGTTTTGCCATCATGCAAGCATTTTACGATGTGGATTTTTTAAAAGAAAACGGTTTGACACAAGACAATGTTTTTTCCATTTGCTTACCAAATTCTTATGATGTTTTTTGGAACATTACTGCAGAGCAATTTAGAGACAGGATGCTAAGGCAATACAAGGCTTTTTGGACAACTAAGAGAGAGGCGGCACGCAAAAAAATAAAACTTTCACGTGAAGAAGTTATAGCTTTGGCCGCTGTGGTACATAAAGAATCCTACCGTGTGGATGAGCGACCTTTGGTTGCAGGGGTATACCTCAATCGACTGCGTAAACGTATGCGACTTCAAGCCGACCCAACCGTAATTTATGCTTTGATGCGTAAAGCAAACAACTATGATATGGACATAAGAAGAGTGCTTTATTCGGACTTAAAAATCAGATCTCCATATAACACTTACCTAAATAAAGGGATACCTCCAGGACCCATTTCAATGCCAGATCTGAGTGCCATTGATGCAGTTCTATTTGCTACTAATCATAAGTATTTATACTTTGTTGCGGACCCAAGTCGGAGTGGCTATCATTTGTTTGCGACTAATCTCTCAAAACACAATAAAAATAAAAAAGAGTATACACGTTGGTTACGTAAAAAAAATATTTATCGTTAAGCTCCTAGCAAAGAAAAAACGGCAGGTCTTTTGTGTAAGTTTTTTTTGTTGTTTCGCCATACCTCGGCAGTTACTGTCATGATAAACTCTGTAGGAAGCGTGATGTCACAGGCCACACTAAGTAATGTTTTAGGCCTTAAAGTCTTACTTAATTCATCTAATATTGTATTGTTTCGATAGGGAGTTTCTATAAACACCTGTGTTTGGTTTAGATCAATGGATTTTTTCTCATACTGTTTAATGGCCTTTTTTCGTTCATTCTTATCTATTGGTAAATAGCCGTTAAAGGCAAAAGATTGGCCGTTCAGTCCAGCTGCCATTACTGCCAATATTATAGAAGAAGGTCCTACCAAAGGTATAATACGAATATTGTTGATATGCGCTTGTGCTACAAGTGTTGCACCTGGATCTGCAACGCCTGGGCAACCTGCATCTGTAATAAGCCCCATGTCCTCGCCGTTTTGAAGGGGAAGGAGCATGGCAGCCAGATCGTCTTCATTTGTAAATTTATTAAGAATGTGAATTGTAATGCTGTCTTGGGGTGTGTTTGGACTGATATTTTTGACAAACGCCCTGCCTGCTTTTTCTTTCTCAAAGACAAAACAACGCAGGGCTTCTACGGTTTTTTTAACAGATATAGGTATTACTTCGAGTGGGGCCGTATCTCCCAATACATTTGGAATTAAAAAAAGGCGGCCTGATGTTTTTGTGCTCATTTGGTGTATTTTTTCAACCAACTCTTACAACAATCATGCAGCAGTTCATAAACACGAGCAAAACCATCATCTTCTCCGTAATATGGATCGGGAATGTATGGCGTATCTACCTCACTTGCTGCGGTGATAAGTGAAATTTTATCGCGATGTTTTTCGGAGGCACACATAGCTATTGCATTGGAAAGATTTTCTTCGTCCATGACCAATATGTGATCAAAAGCGTCTATGTCAGCTGGGGTAAGTTGTCGTGCTTTTTGCCCACTGATGTCAATATCGTGTAGTGCAGCAATGGCAATACTTCTGTAGTCAGGTGCTGTTCCTATGTGGTAGTTGGCCGTACCAGCAGAATCAATTATAAAATCTTGATCGTTGGTGAGTTTGCGCATTATACCTTCAGCTATTGGTGAGCGACAGATATTACCTAAGCACACCATTAGGACCTTGGTTGTCATGCCTTAATTGGAAAGTTTCTTGTTTAAGTCGTCCACATATTTACGGAATTGCTTGTCGGTAAATGCAAGGTTGTCAACAGTTTTACAAGCATGGAGCACGGTAGCGTGGTCGCGGTGTCCAATTTTAGAGCCAATACTTGCCAAAGAGGCTTTGGTCATTTTTTTTGCAAAGAACATAGCTAATTGTCTGGCTTGTACAATGTGGCGCTTTCTAGTTTTTGATTGTAGCGTGGTAACGTCCATTTGAAAGTATTCTGACACAACTTTTTGAATATGGTCGATAGAAACTTCACGTTTAGTATTGCGTACAAACTTCTCAACGATTTGTCTAGCTAAATCAATGTTAACTTCCTTTCTGTTAAAAGACGCCTGTGCAATGAGAGATATAATTGCACCTTCAAGTTCGCGAACATTTGTTTTGACTGACTTGGCAACAAAAGCGATGATTTCATCAGGCATTTCAACTCCGTCACGGTACAATTTATTTTTTAGTATTGAAACGCGTGTTTCGTAGTCAGGGCGTTGTAATTCAGCTGAAAGTCCCCACTTAAATCGTGACAATAAACGTTGCTCAATGTCTTGCATGTCTACCGGCGCTTTATCGGAAGTCAATATAACTTGTTTACCGTTTTGGTGTAGGTGATTGAAAATATGGAAAAAAACGTCTTGTGTTCCTGTCTTTCCAGAAAAGAATTGAACATCATCTATAATTAGGACGTCCATAACTTGGTAAAAGTGAATAAAATCGTTTCGTGTATTTTTCTTAACTGCTTCTATATATTGTTGTGTGAATTTCTCTGCTGATATATACAAAACAGTCTTTTCTGGGTATTTACTTTTTATATCAACTCCTATAGCATGTGCAAGGTGTGTTTTACCAAGACCAACACCGCCAAAAATGAGTAGGGGATTGAAAGAGGTTCCACCAGGCTTGTTGGCTACTGCAATACCTGCTGATCTTGCAAGTCGGTTGGCATCACCTTCTAAAAAACTATCAAAATTATAGCTCGGATTTAATTGTGATTCCACTTTGAGGTTTCTTATACCAGGGATTACAAAGGGGTTTTTTAGTTCGGTACTTTGGGTTTGCAAGGGTGCTTCAACATTTTGTACTTTTATGCGTCCTAGATTTTGACTTGGAATACTTTCCGTAAATGCTTGCTTGTTTCCAAATGTATTTTCCATTCGGATAACATAAACAAGCCTTGCCCCTTGGCCAAGTTCTTTTGTCAATGCAACTTTTAGAATTTCAACGTAGTGTTCTTCGAGCCACTCGTAAAAAAATTTGCTTGGAACTTCAACGCTTAGGGCATTACCATTCAATTTCAATGGCTTTACGGGATCAAACCAAGTCTTAAAAGCTTGACTATGAATATTATCTTTAAAAAAATTCAAACAATTACCCCAAACGTTTTGAGCGTTTTTTTTCATTTTCACTATTGGTTGATAAGTTTTGGTGTGAAAATTAATTGTATAAAATTGGGGAGTTATAGTTTTTTAATCTCACATGACAAATATGTGTTTATTTTTTTTTAAAAAAAAGTGCTTTTACTATTGAATTTTTAGAAAGTTTTGTGCATATTATGACTCTTAATAGATACTATATTTTGAAATTAAATTCTTACAATAAGTAAGAAATATATTACATTTTATATCTTTTTTATAATTTTCAGAAAAACCCAATCGAAATTCTACAAAACAAAAATTTATATATAAGTTATGGAGCTTTCAATAACTATATGGCTAAAAAACAGTTTTTAGTTATTGCGAGTTATAAATTTATGAATTTTACAATTGCTGGTTAATATTTCCAAACCTAACAGTAAGAAACTTAACTTTGAGAACATTTATTTTATTTAACCGTCCTTAGCTGTAGAATAAAACTTTATTGATTTTTCTTTATGATTAAAATCAGCTGAAAGATTATGTTAATATTATAATTTTTCTTGTGGACTTTATTGACCAGCAAACCTGGCATATTATCAAACACCTCAACTTCTTACTTAATATCTTTCGTTTATAATAAGGTGTAGTATATCTCCTACAATTTTTTTTGATATTTTTTTTCCTTTAGGTAGCATCGGAGCCTTCAAGCCATTTCCCATTAATTTGGGAGTCTCGATAACACGGCATTCGTCCCAAAAATTTGATTTCATGAATTCATAAATTGTCGCAGCTCCCCCTTCAACTATGATGGATTGAATCTCATTATTGGAGCACCAATTCAGGATACCGTTTAAAATTTCTGGGTTCGTTATACTTACCCAATTTACATTTGCTTCTTTTTTGGTGATGCTGTTGTTGAAAACCACTGTTTTCGCATCTCCATTTAGTATATGAGCGTTTTCATCTATGCTATTGCTGGGATCAATGACAAGTCTAATCGGATTGTTACCCTTCCATTTTCTTGTGGTTAGTTTTGGGTTGTCATTTACTACTGTTTTCCTACCCACCAATATGGCATGTTCTTCAGCTCGCCAACGATGTGCTAGTTGTTGACTATCAGCATCACTAATCCAAAACACCTTACCTTTTTTGTAGTCTTTAGGTGCTATATAGCCATCTCCGGTCTGTGCCCACTTCAATATAATATAAGGTCGCTTTTTGGTATGGAGACAATAAAATCTCTTATTCAATTCCAAACAGTCAGCTTCTAGTACCCCGCTAATGACCTCAACGCCTGCCGCCTTTAGTGCTGCAATACCACGTCCGGCCACCTTTGGGTTGGGGTCCGTGGAACCTATGATTACTTTTTTAATGCCCTTTGCCAAAACCAAATCACAGCAGGGAGGTGTTTTGCCATGATGTGAACAGGGTTCTAGGTTTACATATAAAGTAGCGTCTATCAATTCTTTGTTCGAAAGCTTACCCAAGGCATTTACCTCGGCATGTGCATCCCCCGCTTTTTGATGCCAGCCCTCACCAATAATTTTTCCATCCTTGACCACTACCGCTCCCACCATGGGATTGGGATAGGTGTGACCAAAGCTCTTTTGAGCTAGGACCAAACAGCGGCGCATAAAATTATCGTGGGTTGGATGCAACGGGAATGTGTATTTTAGCAAAAATATCAAATATCTCCTTGCCAAGCAGTTTTCATTTACAATTGACCCACTTTGACAGTAAAAAAAATTAGAGCACAATTTCTGAAGTTACTTTCATCACAGTACACCCAAGATGAAATTGGTGTGCATTTTGAAATGTTGTGTGAAGCTTATTTAAATTTCACACCCGCGCAGGTTGTACTCAATCTTGATGAAGCATTGTCTACTGAAAAAGAAGCACAATTTCTAGCCTCATTGAAAGAGCTTCAAGAAAATGAACCTATACAATATATAATAGGTGCCGTTGTGTTCGCAGACCTTGTGCTTGAAGTAGACGAACGAGTGCTTATTCCCCGACCCGAAACAGAAGAGCTGGTATATTGGTTGTTGTCAGCGTA
>MDTB01091871.1_pt1 | contig 50443 bp, 52 predicted proteins | sample 811161 | NCBI WGS metagenome assembly MDTB01 (sample SAMN05326650, study PRJNA326480) | marine metagenome | isolation source: seawater | place: Mediterranean Sea | collected 2009
ATATTGTTATAATCAATTTCTAAGAGAAATAAAGAGTATTCTATAAATTTATTTTAAATTATTAATTATTTGATTATTAAAAAAAAAATCAAATTTATTATTTAACCTTATTGTTGATAGATTTAATTGCAGCAGCTATTGAAGATATCTTTTTGAATTTAAGAGATTTTCTTTTATTTAATTTTTTTAAAATTATATCTTTTGCTGTAACATTATAGTAAGTTGTATTTTTCCAAAAATTTAAAAAATCACTTCCTCTTTGGAAGTTAAGGTAATTAATTTTTTTTATTAAAATAGTGTTTTTTCCATTTTGTTTTAAAAAAGGTATTAAAATATTTTTATAAAATTTTAGAGTTTTTAAAATTTTAGCTGGTATTTTATATACTTTATTTATAAAATTTACCATTTCATGAGGTTCAGATGGTGCTGAAACCAAAAATAATCCTCCATCTGATAATGAAGTTTTCATACTTTTTAGAACAAGTTTTGGATTTTTAGCATAATAAAGAGCGTACGAGGAGTGAGCAATATCAAAATATCTTTTTAATTTTTTTTTTTTTAATAAGATCATCTAAATTATCCATATTTTTATGAATTATTTTTATATTTTTATGTTTATATTTTTGGCTCAATGATTTTAAGGATTTTTTTGAATAGTCTAAACACCATATCTCTGGGTTTTTGAAAATTTTTAAAAAGTAAGAAACTTGCAAACCATCACCTGCACCAACATCTAGTATTTTTGTTGAAGATTTTTTTGTCTTTAAAAGTTTTTTAAATATATTTCTATAAGTTTGTAATTGCCAACTTGTAAAATTTGATTTTTGAAATTTTTTATTGAGATTTATCCTATTTTTTAAAAATGAACTTGAAGTTTCTCTTTTTTTTATTTTGTTAGAAATTATTTTATCCATAATTTTATTCCACTATATTTCGAATTATTTTATAAGCCTCTGCATATTTTGAGCTTATAATTTTTCCACGATATTTTGCTAGTGTTTTAATTCCATCTTTAGTTCTTGGCATTTGATTTGTTTGAATTTCACTTTTATAGAAATAAAAAGCATTAATTTTTTCTATTATATTTTTTTCACTTAAATTTTCAAAATAATTAGGATTGAATTGACTCTCAAAGTTCCACTCTGAGCTCGAAATTACCTCAAATGTCATTAAACATTTTAGGAATTTATTTTTAGGAACTGGTCTAGTAGCCATCATTACAGATCTATTAATAATTCTGTGATCATTATTACAGTCATTATATGAATGGGTTAAAATTTTATTTGGTTTAAATATTTGAATTTCTTTTTCAATTATTTTATTAATTTCTAATATGTCAATAGAATCTAATCTTCCACACGGAAAATTATAATAAACATAATTTTTAATTCCTAAATATTTAAGACATGAAATAGATTCTTTTTCCCTTTTTAATATTTCTTTTTTAATTAGCTTTTCATTTTCATTTTTTTTATAACGACAACTTGTTCCTTCACCAATAAATATAATTTTAAAATTTTTTTTATTTTTATACTTTGATAAATATCCACCACAACCTAGAACTTCATCGTCTGGATGTGCTGCGACTATTAAATTTTTCTCTTTATACTTCATCTTTTAAAAAATATTTTATTTCAGGTATTAACTTCTTCTCGGTTTTAGTATCTAGAATTTTTTTAATTTTCAACAATAAATTATTTATTTTTTGAAGTGAATAAGATGGTTCATTAACCTCTAAGATTCTAGATATATTTGTTTTTTTTATTTTTTTACTTATTGAAAGTTCTTCTTTTAATTTTTCGCCTTTTTTCAATCCAGTCTCATTTATCTTTATTTGGAAATTTTTATCGGTTTTTCTTTTTAATTTTATAATTTTAGACAATAAATTCTTAATGTTTATAGGTTTTCCCATATCTAAAATAAAAGTTTTAAAATTTTTATTAAGCAGACTTGCTGCAATAACTAAATTACAAGCTTCATTAATAGACATGAAATATCTTTTTGCTCTCTTGTCAGTGAGGTTAACATTTTCTCCATTATTTATTTTTTCTAAAAATAAATTTATAACTGATCCTCTGCTACCAAATACGTTTCCAAACCTCACAGTAGATATCTCAAGTTTATTTTGATAATTAAACTTACTATTTTGACAAATTATTTCTGCTATTCTTTTTGATATTCCTAGTACACTTGTTGGTTTTACAGCTTTATCCGTTGAAATATTTATCATTTTAACTTTTTTAGATGTAGCAGCATTTACTGAATTAATTAAGTTATAGGTTCCTAATATATTATTTTTAATTGCTTGTTTTGGATTATTTTCTAAAAAATCCAAATGTTTATATGCTGCTGCATGAAATATTAAATCAATTTTGTTTTCTTTAATAGTTTTTTTAATTAAATTTGTATCATTTATGTCTCCTAAAATTAGTTTAATTTTATTTTGATTTAGGCCAATATTATTTTTTAATTTAAACAGAAAATATTCGGAAAAATCTAAACAAATTATTTTTTTTTTTAATAATTTTTGCTAGTTGAAATACCAATTCTGCCCCAATGGAACCACCAGCACCAGTAACTAAAATATTTTTATTTTTAAGTTTTGAATAAAAGTTTTTTGTTTTAGTTGATTTTTTTTTTTCAAATATGCTTATGAATTCTGAATTTTGCAAATCATTTAAATTAATAATATCTGTATTGATTTCTGATTTTAGAGGTAAATTATTCACACTTGATGAAATCTGATGTAACTCGTTAAATAAAATCTTAATTTTTTGACTAGATAAAGATGGAATTGCTAAAATTATATTAGGAACTTTTCTGTTCAATGCCAACAAATAAAGATCCTCTTTTGAAATTATTTTTTTTCCTTTGTACGATTTTCCTATTTTTTTTGGATCATCGTCAACGAAACAAAAAATACCCTCAGTTTTTTTTTCTAGAATTAGATCACAAACTTGTTTACCAGCATTTCCTGCACCATAAATAATACTACCTTCAATTTTCTTATTTATAAAAGCTTGATCGATATTGACAAAGTATTTTTTTATTTTATTAATTTTTTTTTTACCAATTTCATTGGATATATAGCTCGTTAGTCTTAAATCTTTTTTTGAATTCTGATTTTTCTTTGCAATTGAAATGGTTTGTTCAGATTTATACTTTTTTTTTATAATAAAATTTTTTAATCCTATAGATTTAATAATATCTTTTATTTTAAATCCAAAACCCTTGCCAATATCACATATCAATTGATTTTTTTTTTTATTAATAAGATTTAAATAAATTTCACAAACCTCATCTACATGAATAAAATCTCTTATAGCTTCACCATTATTAAAGATTATTAATGGTTTTTTACCTTTGTAAGCTTTTATTATGTTATGTATAATTGAGAATCTATCGTCACCTCCATAAATATTATATAATCTTGCTATCGTTAAATTTACTTTATTTATTTTTGAAAAATTTATTAATATTTTTTCTGATAAAAGTTTCGTCAATGAATAAATATCTTTACTAGATATTTGTATTCCGTCTAAGTCTAATTTTGTTAAATTATAAATAGATGAACTTGAACTATAAATTATTTTATTTATATTTTTAACTTTATAAATTTTTAAAACTTTACCTAGTGTTAGTAAACTTTGTTCAATATATAATTTATAATCAATTTTATTTTTTAATTGAGAGGATGGGTAAAAACTGTTTATTATAAGGTTTATTTTTTCATTTTTTTTTAGTCGATTTATTTTATTATTATTTAATATTTGTGTTGCGGAAATTATTTCACAATTTTTTATATTAAGCTTTAGCCTTTGAGTGAGATTACTTCTTTCCCCAATAATTATAGTTTTATTTTTCATTTTAATATTTTTAAAATAATTCTTAAAAAATAAATTAAATAATAGATAATTAATCTTGTTTCACTTAAATTAAATTTCTTTACTATATATCTTCTTATCAAAAATTCTGAATAAAAATCATTTAAAATTTGAAATTTGCTTAAACTTTGAGTTATATTTCCAGAAATTTTTGCAGATGCCTTTGCTTCAAAATATTTATAAAGAGTAATTTTTTTTTTAGTTAAAATTATTGAATGCAAAATATCCTCACAAAAAGATCTTTTAAATTGGTATGGATAGTAATTTCTAAGTACAAGATTTTTTTTATAGTGCATAACTGCACCTCCAGATAGCCAATCATGTTGTTTATATCCGATAAGTTTATCTTCTTCCGAATAATTAAATCCACTTAAAGAAATCTTACCTGGATCAAAACCTTTGGATGAATTAATTAGCCAATGATAAAATAATAACAATGGTTTATTAGGTTTTTTATATATTTTTGAAATCTCATTATTATTGATATATCTAGGTGCAACAGCAGAATTATCTTTCCTTTTTAAAAAATTATATAGTTTTATCAAACAATTTTTATGCAAATTTACATCATCATCTAATTGCATAACAAATTGCGTTTTGCTCATTTTAAAGCCTATTATTCTTTGATGTACTTGGTTTTTTTTTTTACTTAAAATTACTCTTATTTTTAAATTTTTATAGTTTTGAGTGTAACCTTTAACCTGGTTGAAATTTTTTTTCGGTATTATTATTATTACTTCATAAGGTATATGAGTATTAATATTAATTTTATTAAGACATAATTTTAAATGATTGTAGCCTAATGTGGGTATTACAATAGTTACTGGAATTTTTTTTTTTATTTTATATGTCAATTGAAATTAGATATTTAATTTTAAAAAAAATTTATTTATTCACCACCAGTAAAGTTAATTGTTTCAGAAGAAATATAAGTGTTATGTTCTATAAAATAATTAATAAATTTTATAATTTCTTCAATTTCAGCTAATCTGTTAACTGGTATTTTGCTTGCTCTTTTATATAAATTTTTCTTTTTAATTTTTTTATGTAATTTAGTATTAGCTACGCCTAATCTTAAATTATTATAAAGTATATTGTATTTGGCTAATTTTCTTATTTCATTAGGTACAAATTCTGAACAATATTTGGACAAAGAATAATTAAATGTATTCACACCACCACCAAATTTTATACCAACACTTGTACAATTTATTATTCTACCATATTTATTCTTCTTCATGTGATTTATAGAGTTTTGATAAATTAATATTTGTGAAATAAAGTTAGTATTTAATGATTTTACAATATTAAAATAATCTGTATTCACTAACGATTTGTTATCGATATATCCAACTAAATTTATGATTATATCAAAATTTCTGAAGCTGTTAAAAAAATTTTTACTATTCTTTATTGTTAGACTTGAGAAATCTTTTTTTAAATAAGTTATATCGCTTATACGAATTTTAGGCTTTGTATTATTGTAATGTAAAAAAATTTTGTATTTATTATTATCTAGCTGTTCTATAAGTTTTGTGCCGATATCTGAACTACCTCCTAGTATTAGAATTTTTCTTAAACTACTACGCATGCATTACAAGGTTTTAATTTTTTTCTTTCTTTATCAAGATGTAAACTTCTTAATTTTTTATAATTTTCTGAGTTCCACAATAATGATATATTTCCATTAAATTCTCCTGTACTTAATTTAGATTTGTAATCAACATCACAGGGGTTAACCTTACCATCCCACCAAACAAACATTCTTCTCCACAAGTCGGAACATGGTTCAGTAATTTCATTACTTTCTTTATCATATGAGTTTTCCCACGGATTATAACTCACAAAAGCAACCTGATCTACTAAACCACCCCAGATATTTTCCATCTCTTTAAAATTCTGATCATCAGAAACTTTCACTCCGGAAACACGTGTTATAATTTTACTATCTGAATAGTTTTTTTCTTTTATGTTATTGAATAGTTCAAGATTTTTTAATACTTTTTTTAAACTTCCATTAACTCTCAACTTTTTATAAGTTTCATCATCTGCTGCATCGGCACTTATTACAAGAGTTTTTACACCACCAGAAAGAATTGAATGAATTTTTTTTTCATTTAATAATGAAGCATTAGTATTTATTTTTAAATTTAGAAATTTTCCATGAGTATATTCTAGCATTTTATCAATATCTTTACATGCCATAGGTTCTCCTCTTGAAGCAAGTGATAAAAATTCAATATTACCTTCAGCTGCATCAACTATTTTTTTAAATAAATCTAATTTCATTTGACCCATATGACCATATTTTTTATCTGTAAGTGTCTTATCTGTCATAAAACAAAAAACACATCTATAATTACATATTGATGATGGTTCAATCTGTAAGTATGGTGGATACTCGTCTATAATTTTTTTTTTGGGAAAAATTTCATATCTATACCTATGTATCAAATAATTTATTTTATCTTTTTCATTAAATGTGGCTAACTCATCAATGACATTTTCGTTTAAAGTGAATGTATCAGTATTTTCTTTTCCATTGTTTGACAAATCTATTTTTATTTTTTCAATAATTTGTCTATTTTTCTTTGAATAGTCTTCTAATTTTAATAAATTAATTAACCTCAGAATATCTTCTATAACTATTTTCTTTTCTTTTTTATTTCTTATAGAAAAACTTAAAAAACTATTGTGCTTTTTATACAAATTTAATTTCATTTATATTTATTTACCCAATATTTTAGTGAAGGAAGTTGCCATTCATAATCTATATCAAAACCTGCTTCAGAAAAAATTGGTGCAATTTTTTTCCCCATCCACTTCTGCGGTAAGAGATTATATTTCATATCTCTTATACAATGAGGTCTTACTATAGAAACTCCCATATCTGCAAATAATACATCTCCTTGGGAGTCTCTGTCGCAATTTAATGTCATTGGATCACCAAATGTTTCAAAAGGAACAAAAGGAACTAGAGATCCATCCTTAGAAACTTTTCTTGCTCGCAACGGGCTCCACATATTATATCTTGATACTGTTACTGCAGAATCAAATTTTTTGTTATTTCTTAAAATACTTATACCTTTATTAATTAATTTCTTATTTACAGTCGCTCCATTGGCAAATAGTAAAATTATAAACTCGAAATCATCATCTTTTTTATTCTCAATTTTTAAAATTTTATCATAAGCATGTTTAAAAACATCTTCTCCAAGAGCTTTTTTATCTGCAAGGTATTTTGGTCTGTTTATAAAATTTACGTCATATTTTTTTGCTTTTTTTGCTATTGTTTTGCAATCAGTAGAAACATATATTTTATCTACCTTATGCGTATTTTTTGTAGCGATAATAGGGTATTCAAACAAATACTTATTATTAATTTTAATAAGATTTTTTCCAGGAAAGCCAGTACTTCCTGCTCTACCTATTAAAATGGAATATATTAATTTTTTTTTCATTTAGATTAGTATAATTTAATTGATTTATACTAAACAATATATATCCAATTTAAATAAATTATAAACTAATTTAAGTGTTCATATATAGATTATCGAATTCTATTAAGAGCTAATTTCATTAATTATCTCATCCATTCCTTTGTTTAATGATATCGGTTTTATTGGATGTATTGTTATTCCTTTCTCAAATTTATAACTATATGGACTTTTGTTGTAATGATATTGAAGTTTTTCATTTTTTTTAAAAATAATTTTTTTTAAGTTTAATTTATTCTTTATTAAATTTATAACCTCTTTTACTTTCAATTTGTTTTTACCAATAATGTTAATATATTTATTAGTAAATTTTTTATTTAAAACTTTTAGTGTAATTTTAGTAGCATCTTTTACATTAATATAACTTCTGATCTCGTTTCCTAAGCCTTTTCTAATTATTTTTTTATTTAATAACCCCTGAAGTATAAAGTTGTGTATTGTATTTAAAGAACCAGATCGTGTGCCATAAATAGAGCCATATCTTAAAATGGAGAATTTAATACCATACTTCCTTGAGTAATTTTCAATTATATTTTCTGATGATCTTTTTGTAGAACTATAAAATTCTCCTTGACTACTAATTGCATATATACTGCTTGCAAATATGAACCTTTTAACATTTTTCTGTTTTTTAATTGCTTCTAAAATATTAACATTTCCCAGAAAATTTTGATTAATTGTTTCAGTAGGATTTACATTTGCTTTTGAAATATCTGATATTGCTGCAAAATTAAATACATAATCATATCCTTTGGTTAATCTCATTACTTTTTTTTTATTAGTTATGCTTCCTTTAATAAACTTAATAGCTTTATTTCTAAGATTTATTTTTTTTATGTCATAAATAGTCACTTGAAAATTTTTTTTATATAATAATTCAGATAAGTGGCTTCCTAAAAAACCTGAGCCCCCAAATATTATAGCTTTAAATTTTTTTTTCATACGTAAAATTGCCTAAATTTTAATTAAAAAGAGTTTAAAAAATAGAAACTATCATCTACAAAAAAGTATAAAAATCCAAAACTAGACCATTTCGTCTTTATTTGGATCTTTGTTAAAGTTTAAATCTAACATATGAGATTTAATATTATTTTTTGATTGATGTTCGTTTTTGGGAGTTGGAATACAATAGGGATTTTCTACATCTTTAAAATCCTCTTGGCCGCCATGAGGGTCTGCATCTGGTTTTGGCATATATTTCTCTAAATATTCTTGTTTTAACTCTTTATAAATTTTCTCACCCTCTTTGTCGTTTTTTTCTGCTCTTTCTATCTCCTTCCATCTACTTTTTGGAAATTTGATGTATAGTGCAAAACATTTTTTTATTTCCTCTATTTCATGAGGGGGATATTGTGGCATGTTTAACTGACTTTCACTAGTTAAACACTTTGTTATAGTTTCTGGTTTTATTAAGTTTAGATCTTCACACATTTTCCTTAAGGGAGTGCCGTGAAATGGAACAAAGCTATAAATATTTGCATTATCAGAATCTATTTGACGATTAAGTTCAACAGTATCAAAAGCTAATTTTTTAGTCTCTGTGGGAAATCCAGTTATATTATTACAGCTAAATTGAATATTATATTTGTGAGGTATTTTAAGTTTTTCAATAATATCTTTATTTTTCCATCTTCTATCTAAAATTTTTTTTCTAAAATCCTCATTTCCATGTTCTACTCCAAATGAAATTCTATGAAGTCCTACATCTGCTAATTTTTTCATGTTATCATCATTTATTGTTTCTGGTCTTGTTTGCATCCAAAAAGGAAGTTTAATTTCTTTGTACATTTCTACAAATGCTTCAAATTCATTTTTATTCATTCCTAAAAATGTATCAGCCCAAAAATAATTATATTCCACTCCATGATTATCTTTAAAATGTTTCAACTCCTCATAAACTAAGTCCATTCTTTTTTTTCTATAAAAATTCGAGCCTTCACCTTTATAAAATCTCATTTGATCGGGTGAATTACAAAAAGTACAAGTAAATGGACATCCTCTTATAGTTTCTATAGGTATCATTTTGTAAACTTTTCCTGACATGGGTCTGTATAATCTTGCATCCTCAAATAAAGAAATATCTATTTTAGGATTTTGATTTATATCAACTGGTTTGGAAATCGGATTTTTTTTAATAATTTTATTATTTTTTTTAACCCAGCAATTTGTAATATCTTCAAAATCCTCTTTTTTTTTGATTTTATCTGATAGCTGAAGTAAAGCATTTTCTCCTTCTCCTACACAAACTAAGTCAACTAAATCGTTCTTTATACATATCTCTGGTGCAAATGTTGGAAAAACTCCACCAGCAATAGTTGGAATATTATTCTTTGTCTTATATTCTCTTCCTTCTTCTAAGACCTTCATACCTAGTTCCCACATATCTTCTGTAGATGAAATTGCTAGTAAGTCAGGTTTAAAATTATTAATTTTTTTTTGAAAGTCTAATTTCCAATCTTCAGTTTTTAGTCTAATTCCTTTATCTTTCATTGAGTATGGAACCACATTCAATCTTTCCATTTTACTTCCATCAGAATCTATCCCATAATCAATAGAATAATATGTGGTATCAAATATCTCCACTTCATGACCATTTTTCTTTAAAAGCGCAGAAAATAATGCAATTGCTGGTGGAAGCATGTTCATCCCAAATGTATTAGGATAAATAAATAAAACTTTAATTCCTTTTTTTTTCATATTACGAGTATTTAATAATAAAATTTTCTTATTTAAATAATATTTAAATCATTTTCTGATCCAAAACGAATTTCTTTTATCAGAAATTTGGGTTTCATTAAAATTAAATTTCTTCAAACAATTGTTGCAAAATTCAAGTTTTTCTTGATTAGAAGGTTTTTCCATTATTATAAACTTCAATTTTTCATTTTTGAGTGTATTTTCAGAGCCTAATAAAACGTTCTTTTCATTCCCATCTGTGTCAATTTTAATCATCTCGGGAGTAATTTTTAAACTTTCACACACTTTATCTAATGTAATCTCCATAACACCTTCTTTCCAAATAACATCGAAACCTTCATCAGTAATATCAATTTCATTATTAGAAATTGAGCTAACCGCTGCACCAGGTGTAAAATCTGCAACATGTAAGTTAGTTATTGATGATTTATTCCCTATTGCAAGAGAGTAAGGAAAGATTTTATCAGTAAGTTCAGAATTTATTATATTTTCTTTAAGCAGAGAAAGATTGGAATACTCAGGTTCAAAACTATAAACATCAGCATTTTTTCTTATTGCAGAATAGAGAGAGAAAATTCCTATATTAGCACCAATATCAAAAAAGATTGAGTTTTTTTCTAAATATTTATCAATAAAAAATCTAACTTCTTTTTCTTTCAAAAAAAAAAGTGTTGATCTAAAATGAGTTACATAATTATCAGCATTGAGCTTGATTGTTTTGTTCTCATTATTATAATTTTTTAAATTAATCTTTTTATTTAGTTTAAATAGTGAAGAAATGAAGTTTAATAAAGGAAGGAATAAGATAGAAAAATTTAAAATTTTAAATTGTTTGTAATAGATTAAAAATAGACTTAAAATCTTTTTAGAATTTGAATTTTTTTTCATACTTATATAATAATCTTTCTTAACTGATATAAATCTAATTTAGAACAAATGTTTTTCGTTATATCAAACTGATTCTTTTGTTTTTTTTTATAACCAACATAATTTAGATTAATTAACTTATCTATATTTTTGTAGAGCTCTTTGTTATTTTTTGAACAAAAGAAATATTTATTATGATGATTTTCTAAAGGAGATAAATTCAAGTTATATATTTTAAACCACATTGAAATTAGCCCTAAATTAACAGACTCTATACCTGCACTTGTGTTCGAAAAAATAGAAAATTTTGATAATTTACAATCATCGATCAATGATTTATTAATTGAAATTTTAAAATTATTTAAATTTTCAAATTTTTTCTCAAAAATGTTAATATTCACACCTGGAGGAAATCTAAAAATAAAATTTATATTACTTCTATGATATTTAGTTTTTAAAGAATTAAAAAATATTTTAAATTCCGAAGGATGACCTATTAGAACTAAAAAAGTATTTTTTTTTTTGTATTTTGAAGTATAAAAATCTTCTTTAGGCGTACCAACAACACTTTTTTTATAATTTATTATATTTTTTCTTTTTAATGCTGAAAAACGTTTAGCAATTATTTTTCCTGTAAAAAGATATTTATCAGGTCTTGGAATTTTTAGATTTTTATATTCAAAAAAATATAAAGCCAAATTATCTCTTGGGTTGATCAAATATGCGAATATATTTTTCTTCTCATTTTTCAGCCTGTTATGATTGACTGCTCTCTCATAAGGTTTTTCCTCATATGGATAAATAAGTTTGTTTTTGCCAAAATTAAATCTTTTAAAATAACAGTATGTTAGATTTGATAAAAAAAAATTTATAAAATTATTTTTATTTTGATAATTTTTCCAAAATTTCTGGTTTGATGTTTTTTTAATTACTTTATTTTTTAAAAAATTAAATTTTGTATAAATAATTACACTTTTTAAAAATAAGTAAAAAATATCCTTTTTATTAGATATTTCAAATATAGAAAAATTTTTACCATCATTAAAAATTTTATAGCCAATGACAATATTAATGAATTTTATATTTATTTTTTTGGATAAACCTGAAAAATAGTAATCTTCTTTATTTTTTAAATTAAATTTTAATTTAATATCTTCAAAAATAAAAATATACTTACCCTGAAATTTTACATTTTTATATTTTGAAAATAATTTGACAAATAGATAAAAAGTAAAATTTAAATACAATAAAATTTTCCTAAAAATGTTATAGAAAGAATTATTTGAAGTTGGCAATCCCATTGGGGCTAAATCAAGTCTACTAGAATTAATGAACCACCAATATTTGCCAATCTTTTTTTCGAAGAATGAAGAAATTAGAACAAAATCTGAATTTATAGATTTAAGGTTTTTATAATGTTTGATATTAATCATTTATTTATACTTAATCTGTATTATCACTAGTAATTTGATTTAATAATAAATATATTTATAAGCTAATTTACTAACTTTACAAAATATACCTATTAATATATCAGAATTTTTTCATATGGATAAAATTAAGCTAATTAATAACGCAACGGTATTATTTAATGATGATTTCATAACCGACCCATGGATATATGGAAATCTTTATAATAATTCTTGGTCTCCATATCCAAAATTAAATTTTAAAAAAAAGAATTTAAAAAATTTAAAATTTTGCTTTATATCTCATTTACACCAAGATCATTGGGATTTAGATACAATTAAATATTTTAATAAAAATGTAACTTTCTTTATACCAAATCTACCTTTCAATAGATTAATAAAAAATAAACTTTCGACATTGGGATTTAAAAAAATAATTTTTTTAGATTTTGGAAAATTTAAAAAAATATCATCTGAATATGATATTGCAGTTGTCCCTCCTTTAAATAGTGATGAACTGGAAACTGATTTATTAAAGAATAAGAAATCTACAAATATTGCAATTGATACTGGTATAGTGATTAAATCAAAAAGATCTAAGAAAAATTTTTTGCTATTGTTTGATAATTCGCCATATGATTATTCAATATTTAAAAAATATTTCAATAAACTAAAAATAGACTTATTATTTTTTAACTACAATGGATTTGCTCAAGACTACCCTATAAAATATGATCAATTTAAACTCAGTGAAAAAAAAAAAATTTCCTATGAATTAGCTATCAAGAAAGAGCAATACTTAAAAAAATTTATAAAGAAAATTAAACCAACATGTTTAATACCATTTTCATCAGATTTTATTTTAAATCAAGATAGAGAATTATTTTTAAATATTCATAATAGTGAGTTTTTAAATAAAGCAAATTACTCTAAAAGAATAAGTAAATTTACAGGAATTAAATCGTTTGGATTATACTCAAAAGACAATTTATTTGTTAATTCAAAATATTTCATTGACAGTAAATCAACAGATAAAGATAGATATGCTTTACCTGAGAAAATAAAATTATCATTACCAAGAAACAAAAATAAACAAAATTTTGAAAAAATTTTAAAAACTTCTATTAAAAATACTGTTACTAGATTATTAAAATATAAGTATCAAATTTCTAATGATAAACTAGGATTGGATTTAGGAAATGAAAAGTATTTAATTAATTTTAAAAAAAATACTTTTGAAAAATGCGAGTTTAAAAAACAAAATATATTGATATTAAAATCAAAAAAAAATATTATTAAATCTATCTTAAAAAGAGAAATTCATTTTGATAATGCTACTATAGGATGTATTCTTAACTGGGAGCGTTATCCAAACAAACCACTAAGATTCAGAAAACTATATGAAAATTTAAATTTTTTTCATATTTAATTGATCTTAAATAATATATTTAAATGTTTATATTAACTAATAAAGTTATCTTATATTAATTTTATTATCATTGAAGACTATTCAAGTATGAAATCTATAATGTACCATTATATACGAAACAAAAATACTGAGTTTCCATATTATAATAGTTTGAGCATAAATAAATTTCAGCAACAATTAAAAAGATTTGCTCGAAAAGGAATTGTAAGTAATTATGATGATCTATTTTTTGAAAATAAAAAAAAATTTTTACTCACATTCGATGATAGTCTTAAAGACCATCTATACGCAGCAGAGTTATTAAAAAAAAATGATTCTATAGGTCTTTTTTTTGTTCCAACTTTACCTTTAAAGAATAATGATATTTTAGATGTTCATAAAGTTCACCTAATTTTAGGTAAAGTCAAAAGTTTAGATGCATTTAGTGAACTAGAAAAATATTTATCTAATAATAAAATTAAAAATTATTTTTCAAAAATCGAAAAAAAAAAATACCAATCAGCCTACAATCAACAAAAGAATGATGATTTTCAAAATAAATTCAAAAAACTAATGAACTATTATGGAAACATTAGTTTAAAACATAAAATACTAAATCATCTTATGAAAAAGTTTGATATAGATATAAAATCTCAGGATTATTACTTAAATAAAAAAGAATTGAGGTATCTATCTTCTTTAGGGATGATTATAGGATCTCATGGAGAAAGCCACACTCTTTTATCGAGATTAAGTTACAAAAAACAATATAAAGAAATTACTAATAGTAAATTTTTTTTAGAAAAAATTATAAATAAAGAAGTGAATACATTTTGTTATCCTTATGGAAGAAAAATGTCATACAATAAAGATACATTAAAAATTTTAAGAAAATTAAAATTTCAGTTTGCTTATAGTGTAGAATATAGAGATATAAAAAAATCTGATATAAAGAAGAGACCACTTGAACTACCTAGATATGATTGCAATCAATTTTGAAAATTATGAAAATAACTTTGTTTACTTCGGATAATAATAGACATAAATATTTAGCAAAATTGTTATCTACAGTTTGTGATGAGTTTTATTTAGTGCAAGAACGTAAAACCACAAAACCTAAAAAGATTAAAATCGGTAAACATTTAAAAAAATATTTTAAAAATGTAAGTAAGGCTCAAAATAAGTTTTTTAATTCAAACCAAAATTTTAAAAATAAAAGAACTTTAAAAATAAACTATGGTGAGCTCAATTCTCTATCAATTAATAAATTCAAAGAATTTTTTGAGAGTGATTTATATATTGTATTTGGTAGTAGTTACATAAAAGGTAGGCTTCTAAATTTTTTAATTAAAAAAAAAACTATTAATATTCATGCTGGCGTATCACCTTATTATAAAGGAACTGATTGTAATTTTTGGGCGTTGTATGATAACAATCCTCATTTAGTCGGTGTAACTATTCACATGTTGTCAAAAGGTCTAGACAGTGGTCCAATACTTTATCATGCAATGTCAAAATTAAAAAAAAATTCATATGAATATACAATGTCTACTATTAAATCAGCATTTGTGTCTGTAGTGAAAAAAATTAAAAACAAGTCTATATATAACATTAAACCTTTAAAACAGAATCAATCAAAACAAATTAGATATTCAAAAAAAATTGAATTTGATGATATAAGGGCCAAAGAATTTATATCAAGAAAAATTGATTTAAATTGTAAAAAGATAGATAAATCATTACTAAAAAATCCATTTTTTTTGATATCTTAATGTATATTAAATTGATTTTACTATTAAGATGTAAGTTTTTTATTTAAATATAATTTATGTTTTCAAAATCAATGAACTTTAGCTCTACAAAAGAATTATTGATCAATGCAATTAATAAATACAGAGGTTATAAAAGATGTTTGCAAACCTCAGATATATCTCCAGATTTAAAGGATGGTGAATTTGTAGAAATTCAAAATAAATATTTCATTAATAAAATTGTAGAAAAAAATAAAAAATTAAATATTAGCAAAAAAGTAAGCTTTGTCTCTGGGTGGGTTCCATACTTTAAAAATAAAACTTCAGTTCTAATTTATAATTTTTTTTCAGTCAATTATTCTATCAGAAGAAATTTAATATTAAAAATTTCTATTATTAAAAATCATAAGACTCATTTTTGTAAATTTATGTCACTTAAACAATATGATATTTTAGAACTTGGAAATGAATTTTTTGACGATCTGTCAGTAGAAAATGGGATTTTAGTTGTGCAAGTATATAATCCAATGATACCAAAAAATCATGGAAATGGTCAGTTCAGGTTTTGGGCAAAATATTATAATGAAAAAAATAATTATTTATCTACAGTTCATAGTATGCCTTTAAATTCTAGGAAATTTAATAATAAAAAATTATATGGAAGAAATTATTTTCCAAATCACAAATATCAAAAAAATAAAAATATAAATGCTTCGCTTGAATTTAATGATATCAAAGTTGGAAACAAAGGTTTTTGTTTAGGAGGATACAATATGGTTCTTGATCAAAAGGATAATCCTTTGGCAATTTGGCATATGGGGCCCGCTTATAATGAGAAAAATAAAACTTTAAAAATCAATAAACACTATCATTGTTTATGGATACCTAAAGGCAAGAATTTAAATCCAAGAATTGTTGTTGATAATAAGGAAACATTTTTAGAGGATAATCAAGATCAAATATTAAAAGTCAGCATAATCCGAGAAGATAAAGTTATAGATGAGAAAGAACTTAAATTTAATAAATTTTTTGAGGAAAGTATTAATGATATATTTGGTAAAAAATTTGAATTTGACTATATTATTTTTTTAGAGTTTTATTCAAAATTATTCTCATACTTGCAAGTAAATTATGATAATGAAGATGTTGGTGATCAGGTTCATACCCATAGAGCTAATTTCTTTTATGATAATTTTAAAAATTTAAATTTTTTTGAGGAACTTGAAGAAAAAAATTGTAGAAAATTTATGCATATATATTTTAATGATAATGAATATGTTAATTATTTAGTTCTTCATAATACTAAAATAAAAAATAAATCGGAAAAACATATTAAAATAAGATATTTTGATGAAAATCAAAAAGAAGATGTAAAAAATATTACTGTTGATGATAAGAATATTATTAAAATTTTTAACTTAAATACTCTGTTTAGAGATATGATGATTAAATCAAATTTGAATAAAGCAATTATTCAGCTTGAAAGTAAAGATTATAATTTTGATGCAACATTGCTTTGTCACAATCAAAAAAATGACAAAATAGCAATAGACCACTTAACTGGAGGATAATTAATGAAAAATTATATAGCAAAAGATATTAAAAATTTGTGGTCTTTCTCTAAGTATTACAAACATTATAATGATGTGAGCTGGGATTGGAGAAATCTCCCTTTTACGGACAATATTGATAAAATTGATAGTTTTCATTTCGAAGTAAAAAAAAATTTTAAAAATATATCTATTTTGGAAATAGGATCATCTATGGGGCAAGGCTATGATTTTTTAAAAAAAAAATCTAATATTGATAGTTCGAATTATTTAGGTTTAGACGTATCAAGTGTAGCATACAAATACTGTTTAGAAAAATATCCAGAAACTAAATGGTTAAATACAAATTTTTCCAAATATGATTTGGATAATAAATTTGATTATACTTTTGAAAGACATTCATTGCATCATATGCCATATCCTCTTTTACAATTTGAAAAAGTTTTTAAAAATACTAATATAGCTTTTACATCAACGTTTAGAGGCTGTATTCATGGTCCAACAATTTCAAATTTAGATTTAGCATTTTTTGAAAATGAAACTGGAAAATATTTTATGAATATAATTAACTTTTCAGAAATTATACTAATAGCACTCAAGAATAACTTTAATGATATAGTTGTAGACTGGCGAGGACTTCATGAGAATATAAATTCTAAGATTAGTGATCAAACTGAGATGTATGTTTCGAATGAAATTGATAGAGAAAAATATTTAATATCTAGATTTATAATTTTTTTTAGAAAAAATCCTAACCTGAAAAAAGTTAAAGTTAGACTAAAAAAAAAAACTTTTTATTCTTTTAAAAACTTAGCCATAATTAACAGCTTAACAAAACAAATTTCAAGAATTGAACATATGTACAATTTTAAAGAGGGTTTATAAAAACTTTGTTAGTATTGACTGATTGTATTTTTTATTTTTAATCAATAATTCATTTTTAAAAACAGCTTCGAGTTTAAAGCCATTTTTTTTTAATACAACAATGGAGGGTTCATTTATTGAGTAACAAGCTGCCTTTAATTTTCTTAATTTTTTCTTTTTTGCATATTTGCATATTAGTTTGATTACCTTTGTTGCAATACCATAATTCTGAAAACTTCTATCTCCGATAAAATATGAAATATATGCAGTTTTGTGATTAAAATTTATTGGTCCTAGTTTAATATTTCCAACATGTAAGTCTTTCTTTTTAACAAATATTCCAAATAAATACTCATTTTTTGATTTACTTTTTTGAATTATAAATTCTTTTAAATCTGATAATTTTTTCTTTTTAAACCTTTGCTCTGTAAATTGAGTAATTTTAATATCATTCATCCATTTAAGATATTGTTTGCAAACATCTTTGGTAGTTAATTTTCTTAAGTACACTTCCATTTAAACATTCATTAATTTTTTACTCTCTTTAGTATACTTACTAATTAATTCTTTAAGATTTTTGTTTTTATCAAGAAATTTTATAATATCTTTTACTTTTATACGGGGATATTTTTTTTTTAAATGACTATATATTTCACGTAAAACAATCAAATCTTCAGGATAGTCAGCAGTCAATCTAAGTTCTTTTCTTTTATAGATTTTTTCAATATTTAATTTATGGAATCGAAATTTTTTTTTATTTTCTCTTATAAATAAAGAGCAAAACTCAGATCTATGTTTTTCAGTCCCTTTTTTAAGTGACATTTTGTATGCATTTAACTTGATAATTTCAAAACCGCTTCCATCAGGAACATCATCAATTGTTGTAAGGTCAAAATTATTTTCTTTATGCAAATCCCACATTACAGGAATCTTGTCAAACAAAAAAAAAGGAGATTCTGTTGTAATTCTAAATAAATCTGTACCTTTTTCATATTCACAACTCTTTATTAATCTTGATAATACATTTGTTTCATGTCCGTAAATAAAGTTAATGTTATTTTGTTTTGCTATTTTCTCATAAATTTTATTCTGTATATTTTTACTAATTGCTAAAATAATTGAGTCTATTTCTTGCACACTTTTTAAACAATCAATAATGTATTTTAAAATGAATATTTTTTTTTTTTACATCAAGATTTTGTAAAGGTTTCCCATATAATCTTGTACCTTCATTCCTGCAAGCAAGACATGCAACTAATTTTCTCATTTAAAATATGAATTTTTTAAAGGTTTATTTTTCTCTATATTTCTTTTTGCAATTTTTCCAATAATTAGATTAGGATTTTGTAATATTTTTCTGTTATTTTTTAATCTTTTAAAGAATAAATCATTTAACTTTACTCTATTTCCTTTTTTAATATATTTTTTTGATATTAAATTTTTTGATGCTAAATTTTTGTAATGTAACTCTTTATTTGTAATTTTAAATTTTTTAGCACCTAACGCATTTTCCAATTTTTTAAATAATAAAACAAATTTTTTAAAACTTTTAGGTGTTAGTGCAGATATATAATCTTCTAATTCTATTTCATGATCTAAGGTAATATGCTTTTCTAAAATATCTATTCCTAAACCTAAAGATAAAATAGGTACAAGAAATGAAAATTTTGAATTTCCATGAGTGTGGTCCATAAAACCAATTTTATTACTAGGAAATATTTTTTTTAATTCTCTTATCCTATTTAAGTTATTGTCCTGTACTTGAGTAGGCTCTGATTGGAAACCATACATTAATATTAATTTTTTATTATTTTTTATACTTTTTAAATGGTTTATTAATTCTTTTTTTTCTACTCCTGATACACACAATATTACTTCATCAAAATATTTTAATGACTTTTTTATTAACTCTAGGTTATAGAAATCTGCAGTTGTAATTTTAACTCCATTTACTTTTAGTTTTCTAGCTACATTTAAACTTTTATTTCCAAATATATCGAAGTAAAATTTTAAATTATTTTTTTTTGCTTTTTTTACAAGGTATGTCCATGTAGATAATCTCATTTCTAACTTTTTAAAAAGATTATAATGCTGGTATGATTTAGTAGATAACTCGTCAGCGTATACAAGCTGAAACTTAATTATATCTGCATTTGTTTTTATACATGCTTCTAAAAGTAAATTGGCTATTTCCGGATTACCTTCATATCCTTGAGCAATTTCGCAAATTATTTTTGTTGAATTATTCATCAATTTACTCTTTTTAGAGATTTTTGTTTTAAAGGTCCCTTTATAAATTTTTTCAAATTATTTTTATTATTTGATATTTTGTGAAATATTTTATCTAGCTCTTTTAGATATATATCAATATATTTTTTTGAGTGAGCAGCCGAAATATAAATTGCATTAGTAGCAATAATATTTTTTTTTAACATTTCTTGAGTTAAAAAAGTTGATGCTTCTAAATTTATATTTTTTTCAAAAGAGAAAGTTGGAATTGCATTGATTCCGCTAATTTGTATTTCTAATTTATTTTTTTTTGCTAATTCAAGCCATTTTTTTTTTTATATATATTCCAGTTTTAGATATTTTTGAAAAAAAATTTTTTTTTTTCATTTGATTCAAGCAAGCTAATGCTGCCGCATATCCTATTCTCTCAGTCCAAAAAGTACTGCTAATAAATGTATTGTTTGCAGCTTGCATTATATTTTTTTTTCCTAGAACAGCATTAATAGCGTAACCATTTCCTAAAGCTTTTCCTAAAATCAACATATCAGGGTTTACCTTGTACTTTAAATGAATGCCTCCAAGATTTTCTCTAAATCCGGTTGTACACTCATCAAATATAAGAATTATTTTTTTTTTTAATGCTAAATTTTTTACCTTCTGTAAAAAATTATTTTCTGGATAAAAGTTTCTTTGAACCTCCATTTTAATAATACCTATATTTTTTTTGTTAACAATTTTATTTAACATATCAAAATCATTATATATGAATGGAAATGCAGTATTTTTTAATTGATGTGGAACTCCAGAACTGTCTATGCCTGGAATTAAATGGTTACTTAATGTATTATCTTTATTTAATGTAGATGATAAATACCAATCATGCCATCCGTGATAACCACAAAATGCAATATTTTTTTTTTTGAAGCCGCTCTTGCAATCCTAATTGCTATAGCATTTGCCTCACCACCACTTCTTGAGAATTTTACCATGTCCGGCCATTTATGAATTTGAATTAATTTTTTGGCTAACAAAACCTCATCAAAAGAATTTAGTGATGACATATTAGAATTTTTAATTACCTTGTGAATTTCAGTATCAATTTTTTTATTTGTATAACCTAATATATTTGTACCAACTCCAAAATACATATCTAATAATTTATTATTATTTAGGTCCCATACAAAACAACCTTTAGCTTTCTTATAATAAGAGGGCCAGTAGTCAGGGAGAAGAAAATCAGATCTTTTAGATATAAGCATATTTCCACCTGGAATAATATTTTTTGCTATTGACCAATTTTTATTTTTATAAAGTTTCATTTGTTAATTTTAAAATCCATTTTTTTAAATCATTATAATTCAAAATTTCTATATTTTTAGCAGCTTTATGATCTTTTTTAAAATATTGAACTGGATCAAAATATATAGCTTTTTTTCCAAGATTTTTAAATATTCTTGAGGTAGATGTAAAAGGTAATGATATACATGCATCAAAATATCTTGATAACTTTATAGGGGACATAACAGGTTCTATCAATTCAATATCTTTAGATAATTTAAAAATCAAATTTTTGTATCTTTTATCGTGATCAAATATATTGATATTTCTTTTTGTTTTTACATAAAGTTTAACATTAGTGTTTTCTTTATTTCGACATATTTTTAATATGTCAGAATAAAATCTTTTCAATACTTTATAAGTATAAAAAGAAACTTCAAAATCAAAATAATAAGAATTTGCGCGTCTATATAAAGGAATATCAAATAGGATAATATTTATATTTTTCTTATTTAAATTTAAATTTAATTTTTTATCTTCAAATGGAATTGGCCCTACTACTTTAAATTTTATAGAATTACTTTTAATTTCATCATTAATTTTTAAGAAATTTTTGAGAGTTTGTGCATGATAATAATCCCATACGAAATATCTTTTCCAAGTCATCATTCTGTAAAAATTAATTGGCATTTCGATATTTTTGTCATTTCTATGTGCACTTTCAAGATTTGATGCATAAAAATACATAATTACTTTTGAATTTTTCTTTTCAGCTTCATATGTCCATAATGGCCTAAAAACCCAGGAGCTATTATTAAAAAAATAATTCTTAAATAATAGTTCATCTGATGTACTTCTTACAATTTTTGCACTTAATAACTCTTTTAAAAGAATTGGTAATTTCCATTTAAACAAAAATATACATATGAAAGATATAAAAATTAAAATTAAACCATACATAATAAAATTTACTAAACATTTTATTTCAATAATGTTTACAGGTGATGAGAGATAAAAAATTTTGGAACAATTTAGGTTTTTTTTTTTATTACAATTATGAAAAAAAAATCTGTTTTTTTTATTTTTATCAAGATAATCAAAATACCAAGTAGATAGGTTAAAAGTTTTCCTATTACCATTTAACTCATCACTTATACATTCTGGAGATATCCCAACAAAGAAAGAGGATGAAGAAATTTTGTTTTTATATTCTTTATTAACTCGAAAAAAAGAAATTATCTTAAGAAAAAAATAAGCAATACCAAGTATAAAATTTTTTAAGATAAAAAATTGAAATGCAAAAAATGACAAATAAAAATTTATTTTTAGAAATTTTGACAAATTTTTTAAGAAAGATAAGTTAGTTGCTAATATTATTGGCTTAAAGCTTCCTAACAATATTTTTTTTTCAAAAATTTTCCAATTGATATTGTGTAAAAAATATTGTGTTATTATTTTATCTTCATCGTAAATATTATTTATAAAGAATTTTTCAAAAAAATTGCTCTTATAATATTTAATATTTTCTAAACTTTGATTGATTTTTATATTTAATATATTTTGAATTTTTTTATTTCTTCTTGCCTTGATATATTTTAATACCTCTCTTTTAGATTTCGCTTTAATTAAAAATTTTTTAAAGAATCTTACCATTTTCTTGGGTCAATAATTTTTTTGTTAGTTAATTTAAAATTTGGAAATTGAAATTTAACTTTATTTTTATTTTTAAAATAATTAATGTTATTTTTGAGCTGTAAAAAAGTATCAATACCAACAACAACTGTATCAAAATATTTTTTATGGTTTAGTATAAAATTAATTGCTCCCTCTTCTGGAGTAATACCTTTTGTTTCTATCCAACGATACCATGACTTTAGATCTGATTTAAACGATAAGAATTTTTTATTATTTAAAATAGATTTATTTGTTAAAATTCCTTGTAAAAAAATAGACCTAATTTGAATTTTTATATTTTTTTTTTTTAGAAAACTCTGAAATTTATTTTCGAGAATCCTTTTATCAAATACATTAAACGGTATTTGAATAACGTCAGGTTTAAATTTATTGATTAACTTTTTAGCATCATTTGGATTATAAACTGAATATCCAATATGTGAGATTAATTTTTTTTTTTTCATTTTTTTTAAAGAATTTATTAAATATTTTCCCTTTTTTTTCAAAATTTCCTCTGGCTTATGTAAAAATAAAATATTGATTTTTTTCAATTTGTATGAATTTATAATTAAATTAACTTTGCTATAAATTGAATTATCATACTCTATTTGACTATTGCCTTTAATTTCTGAAATTTTAGAATTTAAATTAAAATTTTTAAAATCTAAATTAATTAAAAAGTTATTTTTTTTATAATAGCTTTCTGAACTATCTATAAATTTTATTTTTCCCTCAATAAATTTTGTTATTCTCTTAATATCTTTATCTTTAACCTTATATTTCTGGTAGCCATATAAAAGATTAAAGTTTGCTGTGCCTAGAACAATATTCAATTTAATATTTTTTTGAGTTTTTTAATAATTTTATTTTGTTCACTTATTTTTAATCCATAGTAAAGAGGAATTGATAAAGCTTTATCAAAATATGACATTGTATTTGGAAAATTTTTTTTATTAAAATTAGTTTTTAATTTATAATATGGGTGCAGAAAGACTGGGATATAGTGAAGTTGAGTACCAATACCTAGATATAAAAGTTTTTTCATAAATTCTGTTCTGTTAGTCCTAATTCTCTTAAAGTCTATTAAAATTACATAAATATGATTTGAACTATTTTTTCTTTGTTTATAATTTAAAATAGAAATATTCTTAATATTTTTTAGTTTCAAATCATAATTTTCAGCAAGTTTAAGTCTTTTATTTAAAAATTTACTAATATTATTTAATTGGGATATTCCTAAAGCGGCTTGAATATCTGTTAATCTGTAATGATAGCCAAGATCTTGCATTTCATAATACCAAGGAGTGTAATTATTGAATTTGTTTATTATCTTATCACCTTTTAATGGCACTTTTGTAATACCATGTGTTCTTAATTTTTTTAACTTTTCATAAATTTCCTTTTTATTTGTTGTAATTATACCACCTTCACCACATGCGATAGATTTAACTGGATGAAATGAAAATACTGTCATATCACAATATTTACATGAGCCAACTTTGCTTCCATCTTTGTATCTTGAACCTAAAGCATGTGCCGCATCCTCTATAATAAAAACCTTTTTCTTATTTATTTTATTTTTTAAACTTTTTGTATCAAAAGGCATTCCACTAAAGTGGACGGGTAAAATAGCTTTAACTTTTTTCTCTTTATTTAAAATTTTACTTAATTTAAATTCATCTAAATTTCCTGTTTTAATATTTATATCAGAAAAAATTACTTTAGATCCACAATGTAGACCTGCATTAGAAGTAGATACAAAAGTATTCGGGCTAGTTACGAATTTATTTGACTTATTTAAACCTGCAACTTTACAAGCTAGATGTAAACCAGCAGAGCAACTTGAAACAGCTACTGCATATTTTGCACCTACATACTTAGATATTTTTTTTTCAAATTCATCAATTTTTGGTCCTTGTGTCAAATTATTTGATTTCAGAACATGAGTGATCTCTTTAAAATCTGACTTAAATAAAAAATGTCTTCCATACGGGTAAAACTCATAAAATTTTTTTACTTTCGGATTATCAAAATCATTCTTTAAATCTTTAATATTTTTATCTAGGTTAAATAAATTAGAGGGTAGATATTTTTTTATTTTACTATTTAATAATCCCATATTCTTTGGTTTTATAATTTTCTTATCCTCAAAAGGAATAATTAATTTATCATTCAAATTAAAAATTTTTGCGATCTTTTTTCCAAAATCAAATTTGCTTAGTTGTGTATCTGTAGATATATTAAATACACCTTCCTTTTTCATTTCTATTAATTTTTGTACGCAATCAATTAAATTTCCAAGGTACATAGGATTAAATTTTGTCTCTTTACTTAAATAAACTTTCTTATTTAGCGTTAAATTTTTTATAATATAGTCAGTTATTGAGTTTCTATAGCTCGTTCCCCAGCCAAAGAAATTAGTTCTTATTATAAGATATTTTTTTACACTGCTTCTGATTTCATCTTCGGCTTTCGATTTTGTTAAACCATAAACATTGAGGGGAGTTTTTAAATCTTTTTCATTATATAATTCGTCTTTTTCTCCATTGAATAAATGATCTGTTGAAATATGTATAAGCTTAATTTTTGTACCCTTAATACTCTGACATAGATTTTTTGTTGTAAAATAGTTTGATTTGAAGGCTAATTTTTTATTTTTTTCGCATACAGCTAAATCTGTTAGTCCTGAACAGTTTAAAATAAAATCAGGCTTAATATCCAAAACTTCACTTTTGAGAATTTTTTTGTTCATTAAAGTTAATCTTTTTATGTTTTTGGAAATATTTATTTTTTTCATGTGAATATTACAAACTAAATCATATTTATCACTTAATCTGCTAATGAAATTAACTCCAAATAGCCCTGTTGAACCAATAATTAATATCTTTTTCATTAGAATTTTAAATTTTTTATTTTTTCAAGTTTAGAATTCTTCATTATAAAAATACTATCAGAATATTTTAGTGGAATTTTTCTATGAGAAATACTTAAAATAGTACAATTTTTTAAATCCCTTTTTATATTTTTTATAATTTTTTCTTCTAAATCGTTGTCCAGAGAAGAGGTTGCTTCATCTAGTATCAAGATTTGAGGCAAAGTATACAAAGCTCTTGCAATACCAACTCGCTGCTTTTCTCCACCGGAAAGTCTTGCACCTATATCACCAACTCTGTTTATTGTTTCTTTATTCAATCTATCAACTACGCTCTCTAAGTTAAGTAGTTTTATAATTTTATTAATTCTTTTTTCGTCTCTAAAATCGCACTTTCTTCCAAATATAATGTTTTTTTTAATTGTATCATCTAAAAGATATACATCTTGAGGAACATACCCTATAATTTTTTGCCAATTTTGATTATTAAGCTCTGTTTCTTTTTTATCTATATAAATTTTACCACTTAAAGGTTTAATTAATCCCAAAATAATATTTATCAAAGTAGTTTTTCCTGATCCAGATTTTCCAATTATACTTGTCATTTTATTTTTATTAATTAATAAATTTATATTATTTAAAATTTTTTTCCTACGGTTATAGGAATAATTTATATTAGACAAAACTATATTATTTTTAAAACTTATTTTATTTGGAGTATTGATTTCTTCCTTAATTTTTTCTATTTTTTTAAATTCATCATAAATTATATCAAAAGAAGCTTTACGAAATTTATATGCTGCTATACTTAAAGATATAGAATTTAAACCTGGTATCATTCTTAATGAACTAAGAGTAAATAATGTCAATAGGGGTAAAATAGTATTTTTATCTTCGGTTGTGATGAATAAATATACTGTTATGATTAGAATTACACTTATAGTAACCTGTTCCAACATTAATCTAGGAATGGATTGTGCTAATTTAAAAAAAATCATATTTTTTAATTGTAATTTAATATTATTTTTAAATTGAGAGAGAAATTTATCTTTTATTCCATAAACTTTTGTCTCTTTTAGGGAACTAAGTGTTTGCCTTAAAATTTTTATTTCATTTGATTTGAATTGATTCTGTTTTATACCTCTCCTTTCAAGTTCTTTTTTAATAAATTTAAGATAAATGAGCAAAGTAAAACTAAAAACTACAAGACAAGCAATAGTAATTTTGTAATCTGTAAATAATAATAAAATTAATAAAAATACCAAAACGATACCCTCTTTAAATATTTTGACGAAAATGAGTATAAATTCAGACGAATTTGCTACTCCAATCTGGATATTTCTAATCAATTGGGAAGGATTTTTTTTTAAATGAAAAATTATTGGTAAATGTAAATAATATTTAAGAAGTTTTTGTGAATTATTAAGTCTTACTTTAGAGACTAAAAGAGTTTCTACAAATGTTGAAATAAATATAACAAGATTTTTAATTAAAAAAACACCAAATATAACGAAAGATCCAATATAAATTAAATTAATTTCACTTAGGAAGATTATTATATCATTTATAAAATTAAATTCTAATTTAGTAGATAGATTTTTAGCTAATATATTTGGATCAAATAAATAAGAAATAAATACGGGTATTAATCCTATTCCTATAATTTCTAGTATTCCAGTTATTATTAATAAAATGAGAACAAGAAATGAATAGTAAAGATATTTTCTACCTAAAAGATAGATAAATTTATTAAACATTTTTTAATGTGAATTTTCCAAAACTTTTTTAAGCTCGTTGGGTGAAATCCATCTACTATTTTTATTTGAAATATAATTGAAATTTTTATCCACTTTTTTTCCATTTTTAATCATTTTTTTTTTAATTCTCTTATCAACTAAGTCTGGAAGAATTTTAAAAATATCTTTATATTCATATGTATTTCTAGCGTCATTTATACTTATCATTTCTTCATGTATTTTTTCACCTGGTCTGATACCAATTATTTTGGTTTTTAAATTTTTATGAATTGACTTAGCAATATCTAAAATATTAATTGAAGCAGCCTTTCTTACAAAAATTTCTCCACCAATCATTTCGTTTAAGGATTTATAAACAAGATTAACAGCATCATTTAATGTTATCATGAATCTTGTCATATCATTATGAGTTATAGGTATAGTGGAACCTTCAGGAAATGACTTAAAAAAGGGTATTACAGATCCCCTAGAGTTGATAACATTACCATACCGAACGACTGAAAATTTAGTGGAATTTTTTTTAAAATCATTACTTGATACAAATAATTTATCTGATGTAAGTTTTGTAGCTCCGTACAAATTCACTGGATTGCAAGCTTTATCAGTTGATAAAGCAATTACTTGTTTTACTCCATTTTTTTTAGCTGCAGCTATTAAATTTATAGCTCCTAATACATTTGTCTTTATACATTCACTTGGAAATTCCTCAGCAGTTGGAACTATTTTTGTTGCTGCTGCATGAACTATTATATCAACATTTTTTGTGATCTCTTCAACTCTTCCACTATCTCTTATATCTCCAATTATAAATTTTAATCTTTTATCTTTAATTTCATTTTTCATAACCCATTGCTTCATTTCATCTCTTGAGAAAATAATTAATTTTTTAATTTTCTTATTTTTTAGAGTTTTTTTTGTAAAGTACATTCCAAATGAGCCTGTACCTCCAGTTAAAAAGATAGTTTTATTGTTAACCATTGTAATATGAAATTTTCACATACCTATAGTTTAATATTATCAAACTTACAATAATTATTATAAATTAATATTAGACTTTTCGTGTACATAATGAAAAAATCAAAAAAAAACTTAAATTTATAAATTTTTTAGATAATCATTTTAATTAATTATTTAGTCAAATATTTATCTACTACATTTTTAATTCTATCATTGAAAGTGCCTTTGGATCTGAAAACAACTTTATTAGTAAGGTATTTCATGTCTGAAATATATTTTTTTCTGTTATCAATTAAATTTAAAAAACTTTTAAAGTTTCTATCGAAATTTTTTTCATTTGCACAATTAATTATAAATTCCTTATTTTTAAGTATCTTAAGATGGGGAGCTATATCACTATGTAATTTCCAATCGAAGTTATATTGATTTTTTTCAGTGTATCCAACTGTCATACACGGAATATTATGAAATAGAGCCTCAACTATCATTGTTGAATATGGAGTAATTATTCCTTCAATACTATTAAGTAAGTAAGGATAATCCTTTAATTCAAATTCTTTTTTTATTTTTTCTGACATGATAACTTTATTAGGCATATTAAAATTAATATTTTCATCGAACATTCTTTTCATGGCAAACGGATGTGGTTTATAAATTATTCTATAATTTTTTTTGTTTTTACTTTTTAAATATTTTAGTATTTTATTAATTAATTTTTTTTCATTAAAAACAACTACAGATCCACAAATCAAAATATATTTGTAATTTTTATTTAAATTGAGTTTATTGAGAGCTTTAGATCTTGAAATATTTTTATTATAAATATCAAATTTGAAAGAACCTATAATTTCAGAATCTTGGTTATGAATATTTCTACATAATTTTTTGGTTTGTTCACCCCATACAAAAATTTTGTCAGGTTTTACTAAAATTGGTTTACCAGATATATGATCCCACCCCGCTGGTATAAAAAAAAACGGGATATTTCTTTTTTTAGCATTTCTTGCAAGATCGTCGGCTAATAAGTCTTTTCCTGTGCTAATACTTATGAACAAATCAGTACCAGTAAAAAAATCATAATTTACAAAAGATTTATTTAACAGATGACCTAAAATTATTTTTACAAGTTTGTGAAGTTTTAAAAAGTAGATAAGTTCAATAATCTTTTTATTGAATTTATTTATATATAATCTTGAATTTTTATAAATTTTTTTAGGATCATGTTTTTTTTTAATTTCAATTTCTTCTAAATAAAACAAATAAGTCCAAAAAAGAAATCTTATATTTTGTTTAATTTTGACTATATGATAATTTTTTCTATTTTTAATAAAATGCTTAATTGGTTGATCGTCGAACAGCCAACTAACGTTATAATTTTTCTCTAGATATGAATAAAAATTTGTTTCAAAAAGATCTCTATGACCCATTTTTGTAGCATTCGAATATACTAGTATTGTTCTTTTAATTTTACTCATTAATAAATGTATATAATTTAAAAATTTTTTTATACAAACTTATTTTTAATTTAAAAATTTAATTTAGTATCAAGTGATATGATTGATTTAAAAGATTATAAAAAAGCTTATGTGATGGCTCCAGAGATGAGAGCACTAGATATAATTTATTTTTCAGATTTACTGTTTAATTTTAATTATATTGATTTCAAATTTAATCAAAATAAGAATATATCGAAACTTGTATTGATCGATCAAACTTTTATTAAAAATATTAAATACATAAATAAAAATCAAGATTATAAATTTGTAATATTCATTTGGAACGGAAGTTTTGATTTAGATAAATTCAAAAAAGATATAGAAGAGATAAAGAATCTTAAGATAAATTATAAGTTATTTGTGATTGGATCATTTCATAATCCTGATAAAAATTTTTTATACCCTAGTGATTTAAAGATTAAAATATTAGATAGAAGAATAAATATTAAGAATTTAAATAAAAATATAAAAAAAATTTACCTTAATTATAAAACGTATTCAAAATTTAGAATGTTAAAACATCCAATAACAGCAATCAGAAAATTATTTTTTCCAAAGGTTATTTTTTATGGATTTGGCCTTATAAGAAAAATAGAGATATTAAACAACGAGCAAAATAATAAATCTGATAATTTTAATAATATTAAAAATTATTATTGGAAAAAATTGTTCAGTTATGAAAATGATAATAAAGTAATTAAAAAATCTATAGATCTTTTTGAGTCTGTACTTGACGATCAAATTTTTAACAATTTAAATAATTATGAAAAATATTATATTTTACAAAGTTTTTTTAGACATATTTTTATAAAAATCTGTTCTAATTTCAAAAATTTTGAATGGGAAAGATATGAAAATAAATTAAATGTCTACCATTCACCATATTATACAAAAAATTATTTTATAGATTTTGGAAGTAAATGTGACACTGGAACAATTTATTCAAGATTTCTTTTTTTAAAAAGATTTAACAAAAAAATCTTAAATATCAATTTCTTCAAAAATATAAGTAAAGCAGATTCAATTAAAATAAATATTCATGAGTCTAGGAAATATTTAGAAAAAGTTTACAGTTTTTCAATAAAAAATAAAAATATATCTGGAAAAAAATTATATGAACTATTAAAAATAAAATATAATAAACTTAAGTAGTATTTATGGTTTTTATTACAACATATTTAAAGAAATTCTTAATTTTTTTAATAGAAAGTTCAGATAAGCTGAACAAAAGTAAATCAATTAGTTACACTTTATTTGATTATTTTTATTTAAAAAAAATTAAAAAACACTCCTTCAAAAAATTAAATAGTCTGATCGAACTAGGTTATTATAAGTTAGATAATAAATTTACAGATTTTGTTGAAACTATTAATAATCGTACCCCACATCTTAAATTAAAAAAAGATACAAAATACCTAAAAATTTATGAAACTGACACGTTTATAGAAGATAGAGTAGATGAATTATGTAACGATAATTTAAGAGAAACAATTAATGATTTGTCAAATTTATATATGTCAAACATATATTTAGCAAATATTAAAATAGCTCAAAATTTTCATTTTGAAGAAAATGTTCAAAAATATTCTAATTTTTTTCATGTAGATAATAATCGATGTACTTTATTTAAAATTTTTATTTCTTTAGAAAATATAAAATACGATCAGGGTCCAACTCAAATAATACCTAACAATAAAAAAGACAAATTTTTAAAAAGAACAAATTATATAAATAGATATAATTATGACCAGTCAAAAAAAGATTTTGATATTTATCAAAATATAAGTTCAAAGGGAGATGCTTTGATTTGTAATACATCAAGATGTTATCATAAAGCTGGCGTTCCTCAGAAAAATAAGTCAAGAAAGATGATGACTTTAAGCTTTGTTGCATATCCTAAAGTATACGGAAAATATCATCATTTAGATTTTTTAAAAAATCAAGAATTATCTCAAATGCATGAAAAAAATTTCATAAACTATTTGTCTAAATCAAGAGATATTTTTGATAATTATAAAATTTACAAAGATTACGAAAAGTTTAAGAGTAAAAATTTTTAAAAATATAAATAGATTATGATATTCAAAATATATATACATCTTTGAGATAAATAAATGACAAAAAAAATATTAATAACTGGTGGGGCTGGTTTTATAGGTCATCATATGATCAGTTATCTTCTTAAAAATACAGACTGGCAAATAGTATCATTAGATAGGTTGGACTATTCTGGTAATTTGAATAGAATTGAAGATTCTTTAAATGATTTTGATAAAAAAGAAAGGCGAAGAGTAAGAGTAGTTTATCATGATTTAAGAGCTGAAATAAATGATATTTTAATTTCTGATCTTGGCGAGTTTAATTATATAGTGCATATGGCTGCATCTTCGCATGTTGACAGATCCATATTGGACCCTTTAGGTTTTGTCTACGATAACGTAGTTGCAACGTGCAACATATTAAATTTTGCAAGGAAACTTGATAATTTAGAAAGAATTATTTATTTTTCAACAGATGAAGTTTTTGGACCAGCGCCTAAAAATATTTTATACAAAGAAAGAGACAGATACAATTCAACTAATCCATACAGTGCAACGAAAGCAGGTGGAGAAGAATTAGCAGTTGCTTTTGATAACAGCTATAAATTACCAGTTTATATTACTCACACAATGAACGTTTTTGGAGAAAGACAACATCCGGAAAAATACATACCAATGACCATTAGAAAGGTAAGAGATGGCCAAAGTGTTACAGTTCACAGTGACGAAACAAAAAAAATACCAGGGAGTAGGCATTATATTCATGCAGAAGATGTTAGTGACGGATGTTTATTTTTATTATTAAATGAAAGTAAGATTTCAAAAATAGAAAATGATTTTGGAAATGCCAAGTGTAAAAAATTTAATTTAGTTGGCCCTACTGAAGTAAACAATTTAGATTTAGCTTTAAAGATTGCTAAAAGTCAAAATCTAGAACTTAAATATGAGATGGTAGATTTTCATAGCAGTAGGCCTGGCCATGACTTAAGATATGCACTGGACGGTAATTTAATGAAGAATTTAGGCTGGACTCCAAAAATAGATCTAGACAAAAGAATTTATGATGTGGTTAATTGGAGTTTGAAAAATGATCGCTGGCTTAAGATAAAATAATAATTGATGAAGGTTCTCTGCATTATACCTGCAAGAAAAGGTTCAAAAGGTATTAAAAATAAAAATATTATTAAGATTAAGAAAAAAATTTTATTTTACTATTCCATTGAATTTGCACAAAAACTTAAATTTATAAATAAAATAATATTTAGTAGCGATTCAAAAGAGTATATTAAAAAAGCAAAAAAATTTAAAAATATTCACTTATCACTAAGACCTAAAAAATACTCAAAAGATCATTCATTAATGGTCGATTATGTAAAATATCAATTAAAAGATGAAAAAGAAAATGGAAATATCTATGATCTTGTCTTACTTCTGCAAGTTACTTGTCCATTTAGAAATCACTCAAACTTTGAAAAGGCATATAAAGTTCTGAAAAGCAAAAAGTTTGATAGTGTAATTACAATTAATAAAGCTAAGGATCATCCCAATAGGCTTAAGAAATACAAAAAAGGAAATTTAGTTAATTATTTACAAAAATTGAAAACAGAAGACCTAAAACCAAGACAAAAACTAAGTCAAATATTTGCAAGATCAGGGTCAATGTATTTTTTTAGAACTTCTCTTCCAATAAAGAAAAATACATTAGTTGGAACTAAAACTTATGGTATTAAAGTAAGCGGTAAATATGCTATAAATATTGATGATTATAATGACTTAGTTTTGGCCAAACATTTTGCTAATCGAAGAAAAAAATTAAATTAAAGTCATTATCATTTTTATGAAAATAAAAGACAATATAATTGAAAACTATTCAAAAAGTTTCTTAATTGCTGAAGTTGGTTTAAGTCATGATGGATCACTTGGGATAGCAAAAAGTTTTATAGACAAAGCAAAGGCTTGTGGTGCAGATGCTATAAAATTTCAAATGCATTTACCTGAATTTGAATCATCAAAATTTGAAAGTTTCAGAATAAAATTCTCTTTTCAAGATAAAAATAGGTACGACTACTGGAAGAGAACTTCATTTAAATTAAATGAGTGGAAAATTTTAAAAAAATATTCAGAAAAAAAAAAAATTATTTTTTTATGCTCTCCATTTTCTATAGAAAGTGTTGATCATTTAATTAAACTAAAAATAGACGCTTGGAAAATAGCATCAGGAGAAATTAACAATTATATAATGTTAGATCACATTATAAAAAAAAGTAACAAACCAATAATACTTAGCACAGGTCTTTCGGATAATCTGGAAATTAAAAAAACAATTAATTTTATTAATACCTTATTAAAAAAAAAAAAAAAAAATAAATTAGCTATACTTCAATGTACTTCAGAATATCCAACTCCATTATCTAATGTAGGTCACAAATTAATAGCAAAATTTAAAAATAAATTTGGTTTATTAATAGGTTTATCTGATCATTCTGGAAATTTAAATTCACTAATTTCAGGCATCACAATGGGAGCTAAAATTTTAGAATTTCATGTGACTTACGACAGAAACTTTTATGGGCCTGATACTTCTTCGTCAATTACATTTGATGAGCTCAAATTACTTTCAAATTTTAATGATGATTATCAAAAAATACTAAATTCTAAATTTAAGGATAAAAAAATTTCAAATAATATAAATAAATTAAAAAAAAATTTTCATAAAAGTTTAGCATTAAGAAATAATAAAAAAAAAGGTGATATTCTATCTTTGAAGGATTTAATTGCATTGAAGCCAAATATAGGAATACCTTCTTCGGAATATAAATCTGTAGTAGGTAAAAAATTATTAATTAACATAAAAAAAAATATATTTCTTAAAAGAAATCATATTAAATAATGAAGAAAAAAATTACTTTTGTAATAGTTAATAGAGCTAATTATGGTAGAATAAAAAATTTATTGATCAAGCTTAAAAAAAGTAGTTTTTTTAAAATTGATATAGTTATAGTTTCATCCTCAACATTAAAGAAATATGGAGAAATAGAAAATATAATAAAAAAAGATGGCCTAAAAGTAAGTGAAAAAATTTATACTCATATTGAGGGAGAAAATTTGCAAACAATGACCAAATCAACAGGACTTTTGCTTTTAGAACTCTCAACTACTTTTCAAAAATTAAGTCCTGATATGGTTTTTTTAGTTGGTGATAGATATGAAGTTCTTTCTGCAGCAATTGCAGCAAATTATATGAATATTTTTTTGATACATTTGCAAGGTGGAGAACTCACAGGGTCAGTAGATGAGAACGTTAGGCACGCTGTAACTAAATTATCTCATTTACACCTTGTAAATACAAGTAAGTCAAAAAAAATAGTTGAGCAAATGGGAGAAAACCCACAAAAAGTTTTTAATGTTGGCTGCCCTTCTATTGATATAATTAAAAATACTAATTTCAAAAAAATAAGAATAAAATCGCCTTTTGGAGTAGGTTACAAAATTAATTTAGACAAACCATATTATATTTTCTTAATTCATCCAGTAACTACCAATTACAAAAATTCTGAAAAGTTAGTCAAAGAAATGATAGAAGTGGCTAAGAAAATAGATAGTCAAATAATATGGTTATGGCCAAATGTAGATGCTGGAGCTAACATATTTTCAAAGAAAATAAGATCATTTCGCGAAAAACACAAAAAAAAAATAAATTTTGTAATTAATTTTAGAACTGATGAATATTTGAAAATTATGAAAAACTGTGTTGCTATTATAGGAAATTCCTCTAGTGCGATAAGAGAAGCCTCTTATATGGGAATAAAATCAATTAATGTTGGTGACAGGCAAATATTTAGAGAAAGAGGAAATAATGTTTTTGATGTGCCCGAAGATCACAAAAAGATTCTTAAAAAGATAAAACAAATTAACAGTATAAAAGTGAAAAAAACTACTCTGTATGGAAAAGGAGACGCAATTGAAAAAATAATCAAAATTTTGAAAAATACTAAAATTGACATTAAAAAAAAATTTTATGTCAAATAAAAAAATAATTTTGTATGAAAAAATTATTTCAAATAAAAATATTAATTTTATTAGAAAAAAATTTATTTTTAAAAAAAAAGTAAGGAAATCTGAAAGCAAAAATGTAGTAGGAATATATAGTTTTCTTGAACAATCTTACGAAAAAAAAAAATTATCAAAATATAAAAATTTAAAATTTTTTTTATCTCCAACTACTGGGTACACCCACGTAGATGTAAGCTATTTAAAAGAAAATAAGATTAAATTTTTTTATCTTGATTCCAATGATAAAGAAATTAAGAATATATCGTCAACAGCTGAACTTGCTCTTACGATTATTTTAAATTCGATAAGAAATATTTATAAAATTTTATCTGATACTAAGAAATCAAATTTTAACAGATACAAATACAATTTTAGACAATTTAAAAACTATAATGTTGGAATAATTGGTTTTGGTAGAATAGGGAAAAAAGTTTTTAGATATTTAAAAACCTTAGGATTTAAAATAATAATTTTTGATCATAATTTAAAAAGTTTTGACTTAAATTTCAAAAAATTTATTTCAACCTGCGATATCTTGACTTTACATTTGCCTTACAAAGGAAAACAAATTTTTAATGAAAGAAATTTAAATCTTCTCAAAAAAAATGTAAAATTAATTAATACATCTAGAGGAGAATTAATCGATGAAATTAATTTATATAATTTTTTAAGAAAAAATCCTAAGAGCGAGTATTGGACAGATGTAATTACTAAAGAACAAATAAGAATGAGAAATATTAAGCTAGAGAAAAAGTTTCAAAAACTTAATAAATTAAAAAATTTTTTTTATACGCCTCACATAGGTGGGGCGAGCATTGACGCTATGGAAGAAGTTGAAAAATATGTCTTTACAAAACTTGAGTACACAATTAAATAAATTAAATGTTAATCATTTCAAATTTAAAAAATCAAGACATCAAATATCATAAAAATAAGCAAATTAAAAAAATAATTTGTTGTGAGATATGTTCAAAAAAAGAATTTAAAATAATTCAAAATATTGGAAGAATTGATAGGGTTGGTGTTTATGGCCATTTAAATGTTGTAATTTGTATGAATTGTGGTCACAAATTTGTAAATCCAAGGTTTATTGATGATTTTTACATAAGATACTACTTAAAGAAATATAGAAAAATAGCTTTTGGATTTTTAAATCCTACAAAAAATTATCTCAACATCCAAAGAAAAAGAGGAGAAGGTGTATTTAATTTTTATAAAAAATTTCTAAAAAAAAAAGGTAAGATGCTAGATCATGGTTGCGCCTCAGGTGGAACAATGATTTCATGGATACAAAATGGTTGGGATGCTTATGGTATGGATCCTCACACACCAAGTGTTAATTTTGGAAATAAAATGCTTGGATTAAAAATTAAAAATTGTTTTGGTGAAAAAGTAAAATTTAGAAAAAACGAGTTTGATGTTGTGAAAAGTCTAGGTTCACTTGAACATTCTTATAATGTAAATAAATCTCTTAAAGAAATAAATAGAGTATTAAAAAAAAATGGTTTGTTAATTATTAGATGGAGAAGTGACAAAATAATCGGTTCTACTTTAGAATATTTTAACCATAACCATTATAGATATTTTACAAGAAAGACATGGAAACTACTTCTTTCAAAACACAACTTTAAGATACTGTCATACACTGACAAAAAGCTAGAAAATTATAATAGTTGGGAGTACATCTTAGCACAAAAAACTCTTAAAAAAACTAAAGTTCTTAGACAATCAAAGAAAGAAATAGAAAATATAATAAATAATTTAAAGAAAAGAAATTTAAATTATTATAAGATATGTCTGAAAGCTAAAAATAAAAAAATTTTAGATACTAAGAATTTTGACACAAAAATCAGATTTATTAAAAAAAATAAATTAATTCTTCTAAATAATTTGGTAAAATCATCTGCTTTAAGATTTTTTTATGAGATGAAAAAATTCTATCATATAGTAAACAACAATGATAATAAGCAAATAAATTAATAAATTTATTACAACATTAAAATGTTCCAAACCGACAAAAAAATTAAATCAAAAAAAAAGGTCTCTTGGACATTTAAAAATAAATCAATAGCAAAAGCCTTTGAAGATCATGTAATTAAATCTGTACCATTTTATGAGCATTCTCATGAAATAGCATTAGGACTATCAGATTTTTTTTTAAAAAATGGGAGTTATTGCTATGATTTAGGATGTTCGACAGGAAGTTTGCTTAAAAAAATAAATGATCGACATTCTGATAAAAAAATTAATTTTGTAGGATTTGATGACTCAAATGAAATGTTAAAAATAGCTAGAAAGAACAAAAAAATTAAATTTTTAAGAAAAGATATAAATAAAATAAAAATGAGTAAATCAGATTTAATATTATCATTATTTACTATCCAATTTATCCAACCTAAAGAGAGGCAGAAGATATTTAATAAAATTTATAAATCTCTTAATTGGGGAGGTGGATTATTTCTGTGTGAAAAAGTTAGAGGAAATGATGCAAGATTCCAAGATATTTTAAATTTTCTCTATTTTGATTTTAAAAAAAAAAAAAATCTTTCTGATAATGAAATCTTAAATAAAGAGAAGTCATTAAGGGGTATAATGGAGCCATTTACTATCAATGCAAATTATGATTTTTTAAAAAGAGCAGGATTTAAAGATATAATGCCTGTTTATCAATACCTATGTTTTGTAGGAATTTTGGCGATAAAATAAAAAACTTAAATTTTTTTATATTTGATCCATTTTGTTATTAGATAAACTCTAAACCATAGATCTGAATTTTTAATATTTTTATTTATTAGGTCATTGTCATAAACTTTATATAATTTTTTGAGACTTTCATTTTTTTTAAAATAGTTGCTTACTAATATTTTCTTAATATCTTTGGATAAAATTGTGTATACAACTGAATAATTACCTGGTTTGTGAAACTTTTGATTAAATGTATTTAGTGATCCTGTATATTTTCTCAACAAAAATTTGTTTTTACCTTTTCTAAAGAAATAGTCTTCTTTCCAAGCTAATAGGTGCTCTACAAGAACACTATCAAGAAATGGTACTCTATTTTCTATTGAATTTTTCATACTAACAAAATCATCTATATATAGCCAATAAGGTATATGTGATATTGATATTCTTTTTTCTAAAAATTTTTTAAGTGTCATTTTTTTTTTGGATAATAATTTTCCATCAGATAAAAGGGTTTCTTTACTTTGTCCTGTGAATGACTGCATTTTTTCACATAAAATTTTGGCGTCTTTTATATTTCTCTTTAGTATGAGACTGCTTACTCTATAAGGTACAGCATATTTATATCCTCCAAATATTTCATCTGCACCGTCACCACTTAATAATATTTTTACTTTATCTTGCTTAGCTTGTTTTCTCAAGAAAAATTGATAGATAGGTTGGAATGACCTTATTGGATAATCTAAATTTTTTATAAAGTTATTTATATTTTTTTTATTTGTAAGTTTTTTACAATCAATAAATTTATGCCTTATATTTTTAAACTTTTTTAATTTTGTTTTAATTAAATTACTTTCATTATCATTTTCAAAATTTTTTAAAGAATAACAAATCAATTTTTTTTTTTTTTTAAAATTTGATAATAAAAAGTTTGAATCAATACCTGAACTTAGTGGAATCGCAGTTTTTACATCATAATTATTATGTTTTGAAATATTTTTTTTTAAAGTTTTTTGAAATAGTTTATAATCACTATTTCCAAAACTTTCTTTAGTTTTCAATTTCCAATAAGCTGTAAATTTAAAATTATTTTTTATAATTTGACAGTAGTTACCAGCTGGGAACATTTTAATGGTTTTATAAATTGTCTGATCTCTCTCAAATATATTACCTCTTTTTATAAAATTTATAATTTGATTATTATTTATAATATTACCTTTTGCAAAAAATTTTCTTAATGTTTCGATAGATGATGAGAAATGAAAAAAATTTTTATTTTTTGAAAAAAATAAAGGTTTAATACCTAATCTATCTCTAGAAACTATTGTATTTTTTTTTTTTGCATCATAATAAATAAATGACCACATTCCTTCAATTAATTTGTGAGTTTTTTGTATTCCATAATACTCTAAGCAAGCCGAAAGAACTTCTGTATCCCCATCAGTTTTAAATTTAATGTTTTTTTTTAAAAGTTCTTTTTTTAATAAAAGGTAATTATATATTTCACCATTAAAAATTAAAATATTTCCATTACGTAAAAAGGGTTGGGGTGATCCTTTAAAAGAGCCAGTAATCGAAAGATAATTAAATCCAAAAAATAGTTTCTCTTTTATGATAAAGTTACTTTGATCAGGTCCTCTATAATTAGTACTATTAATAATTTTTGTTTTTAAGGGATATATTTTTGAAAGATCGTTACTAAATTCAATTCCACACATAGTTTGCCTTATACCTAATAATACTATACTTATGCTAAAAAAAATTAAATTAATACTCTATGAGTTCTGAAAAAAATAATTTTTATATAACATATAAAGAAATATATCATAATAGATATCTATATAGTAAAAATGAAAAGAAAGATGCAAAATATTTAATTAAAAAAAATTTAAGAGAATGTAAAATTGGTAAAAATGATATTAAAAATTTAAAAGTTCTAAATGTTGGAACAGGTCGCGAGTCATTTGCGTTCATAGATCTGAAAGTTAAGGAGTGTCAACTTGTTGATCTTTCTAATAAAACTAAAATCAAAGCCAAAATATTTAAAAAAAAACATAAAAATTTTTATTTTCAAATAAATGATTTATGTAAAAAAAATCTTAGTCTAAAAAAATTTAATTTCCTTTATTTAAATGGAGTGTTTCATCATTTAAATAATCCTACAAATGCTTTAATTAATATTTTGAAAAACTCCGAAACCGGCTCAAAATTTTTTTTTAGAATCTATAGATCTGGTTCAAGTAAATTTTATGCAGTTGACTACATAAGAAAGTTTTTAAAAATAAATAATTATAAAAAATTTGAAAAAATTTTTTTAAGAAAATTCAACATATCAAAAAAAAAGATGAAATATGATTTAAGTCATCAAAACCCTATGATACATTTTTATGAAATGTGTGTCGATAATTTTTTTGTACCACACTTAAATTTATTTAATATAAATAATTTCATAAAAGTTTTTAAATTGTGTGGATTAAAATTAATTTTTAAAAGTAAAAGTCAAAATTATAATCATTCAAATAGTGAAAAAGATAATACTGGAATTTCTTTAGCTTTTGAAAAATCAGGAAAAGTAAAAATTCCGAATAAATTTAAATTTGTAAATGATGATCAGCTTTCAGACATTTCTTATAAAGAAAAATATATTTTAGACTCAAATAAGCTTTTTATAAAATTTTTACCTAAAATTAAAAATTTTCAAGAAAATAAGAGGATTAATTTAGCTATTGACTTATTATTGATAACCCAAGGCCATAGAATTTTAAAATATTATAATGTGAAAAAAGAATATAAATATTTGAAATTACAAAGTTCACCAAAAAAAATACACTTAGCGATTCAATCTAGATTAAAACAGGAGTTTTCAGTATAATTATTTAAATCTAGTATCAATACTAATCCTAATTTTTTTAGATGTATTTGAACAACTTCTATGTGGAAGAAAATTGTCAAAAATTATTACATCTCCTATTTTCAATTTTGGGATAACCCTATTCTTCAAAGAACTCTTTGCTTGGATGGTGGCATACTTTAATGTTGTCTTTGGATCTTTTCCCATCTTATGTGGTATTAAGTAATTATTTCTTTGATTTCCAATTGCAAATTCTATTCCATTATTTTTATCTATGTTTACAAGTGGTACCCAAAATGTGATTGGTTTTTGATTAATTTTGTTTGGCCATGTTATTTCATCTTGATGCCATGGATGAGCAGACTTTTTATTTCCTGGAATATTAAATCTTACTTTATCAATTGTAAATTTTTTTGAATTTTTTTTTTTTATTTTTTTTGTAACATCAAAAAATTTTTTTAATCTATAAAAATTTTGAAAAGTTTTATTGTTATAATTTAATTCTAATCGAATTTTATTTAGTAAATTTAAGTTTTTTTTCCAGAATGATTTTTCTTTAGATTTAAAAATATTTTTGATATCATACTTATTAGAAATCAACTCTACTTCTTTTTTTAAAATTTTAATTTCTTTTTTTGAAATAAAATTTTTAATTACTACGTAACCTGCTTTTTCATAATTTTTTAAAAAATTTTTTTTCATTTAAATTTCAATTTTTTTTAATCCATCTCTAATAATATTAATTGAGTTGGGTCCCTCATTAAATATTAAATCTAGTATTGATAATTGTTTTATAAATTGTTTAGTTATTTGATTATACTCAATATTTTTAAATTTATAAAATGTGACATTTATTTTATTTTTTTTTAATATATCAATATCTTCTACCATATAATTAATGGTACCTTCATTACTCATAAGTTCAAAGTTCATTTTATATTTACATAACTCTGCGATTTTTGCGGTTTTTTTTTTTTTAATATTATATTCTGATGATTGAGAATATTTAAGTTCAATTTTTAAATATTTACAAATATTTTTAATAAGTAATATATTTATTTTAGATAATGATATTTCATTTGAAATTTGTTCACTTAAATTTTGAAGAATATTATATACATCTCTAAAATAAGGCGCTTTGCTATAAGCGTGCTTTACTACTTTAAGATGCTCGTTAAAAAATAATTTTTTATTTATTTCTACTTCTTTTATCAATTGGTCTCTTCTACCCTTAGATTTAACAGGAACAGTTAAATAATGATAATAATTATTAAGAAGTATTTTATTTCTTTGTTGCCAAGACCTCTTTGAAAACTGCACATCATCGAGAAAAATTATTTCATCAGCTTTATCAATAAAACTAAAGTATCCAATCCATGGTAAATATGTTGGTTGAGTTATTAAAATCATTTTATTTTAATGCTGTAATTAGTGCTTTTTTTAATTAATTTGAATTTTTTCCAGAAATTATAAGCTAATTCATTTTTATTTATTATTTCAAGACGCAATTCTTTGATACTTTTAATTTTTAGAGATTTTATAAATTTAGTCATAGTTTTTTTTGCTAAATTTTTTTTTCTAAAATTTTTCTTTATATAAAAATCGTTTATATAACAAACTTTTTTACTTAAAATATTATATGAAAAATTAATATTTAAGATTCCAATTTCAACATTACCATATTTAATTATAAATATTTTTAAATTTTTTTTTTTTGATAATTTAATTTTTAATTTTTTTTTAAATTCGCTGTTAATAGATTTTTTTTCATTTAATTCTGAAATGTATTCATAATATAAATTAAGAAAATTTTTTTTATTTATTTCTGATTTTGTTATAAAAATTTTATTGTTCAATTTGGTAAAATATATTTGTAAGGTAATTCTGGAACCTTATTTTTTGCTGAAGATCGAGAAAACTCATCTTTAGGAGGATTAAAATTAAACCCCATTAATTTTTTTTCATATAAGCTGAGTTTATTGTAAACTTTAATTGGTGTGTTTTTATTAAAGTCAAAATCACTTTTCAAAAACCATCTTGAATAACTATAAATCATAGCCCACCTTTCCTCGTTATTTTTTTTAACTGAACTACCATGCCATGTTGAAGCGTTAAAAATCAAAGCACTACCCTTTTTTCCTGTAATTATTTTTTCATTTCTATATTTTTTTTTGTTTTCAGCAAATTTAGAACTTAAGTGGCTTTGTGGCACTAATCTAGTGGCACCATTATCATTTGTAAAATCATCAATCATATAGATAATATGAGTAACTAACGGGAATTTGCAACCTACGATTCTAGTATCGTTGTGAAGTTGCTGGGCATGACCTTTTATTGGATTTCTCATAGCTGTCTGTCTAATAATAATATCATCATTATTTTTATAAGAACCGGCACTCAGCGTACCCTTCACTATATTTATTGTTTTTTTAAAATTTAAATACCTCAGAAAAACATAATCTTTATTATGTAGGTTATATATAGTTTGCTCTAAGGGGTTATTTATTAATTTCCTTAAATGATAACTTTTTAATAATTTTTTTGTAATTTTTTTTATTTTGCTACATTCTTTTTCACTTAATACATTTTCAACAATTGTATACCCTTTGTTCAAAACTTGCTTTATGTGTATTCTCTCTTTAGTATTCATATATACAATTAGAATTTTAAATTAGTTTTTTTTATATAAATTTTCTATAAGTCTTATTGTGTAAATATATTCGTTAATATTTTTAATACTGTCATTTTTTTTAATATTTTTAATAAATGAATCAACCTGATTGAAACTTGCTCTAGTATCAACATATTTAAATTTTTTTTTTACCATGATATTATTATCTAAAATATAATAATCATTATCTGGCCATTGAAAATTTCCTTTAGTTCCAAAAATTTCGATTTTAATTTTTTCATCTTTGACATTTAAAGCATAGCCTATTTCAAAATTAAGATGAATATTATTTGAAAACTTAATAGATCCCATTGAAATTTCCTCGTTATTATAAGTTTTGAATGGGAGAAATTTATCAAATCTTCTATTTTTAAATATTTGTTTCTTTGTACTTGATAAGATTTCATTGATTTTTGGAAAATTTAGAAACCACGCTACAAGGTCAAAATAATGAGAACCCAAATCAATAAGAGGTCCTCCTCCGCTTAATTTTTTATCTGAAAATACTTTACTATGAACCGGAATTTCTCTAAATTTTCTATGAATTATATTGATATAATAAATTTCTCCAATTAATTTTTTCGTAATTGCTTTTTTTATTGCAATAGATATTGGTCTATACCTCTGGTGTAATGCACAACAGATCTTTACCCTCTTATTTTTTAGTAAAATTTTTTTTAGATTCTCAGCTTGCTTTAAATTAATTACAAAGGGTTTTTCAACTAAAATATTTTTTTTCATTTTAATGCTCCTTTTTATATTTTCATAATGAAGATATGGTGGAGTACATATATTAACAATGTCTATATCTTTATTATTAATCATTTTTATATAGTTGGTATAGAAGTTTTTAATATTATATTTTTTGGATATTTTTTTTAAGTCAGATAAATTTTTATCACATAATGAAACTACATCACATTCTTTGTTTTGGTACCACGCAGGAATATGAAAAGACTTGGCTATATGGCCTACACCTAGAATACCTATATTATATTTTTTTTTCATTTAACAATTTTACAATAGAATTAAAAATTATTTTTGAGTAAAGCCTAGCACCATTTGTATTTAAATGAATTCCATCTGGCATTGGCAAGCAGTGAATTTTAGGTCGGAATTTTTTATTTCTAATATTAATAAGTTTTAATTTTTTTTTTTTACAAAAAAGTTGTAGCACTCTATTATATTTGTTGAGATTATAGTTTAAAGTTTTATTATTAATCTCCATTCTATTATTTAAAAGTTTATGATAGTTTATAAAAACAATTTCTTTAAAACCAAAAACTTTACTTTTTATTACTAGTTCATTTAAATTATTTTTAAAATTCAAAAGACTCACTTCTGGAATTCCTTGAAATGATCTATAATGCCAGCTATCATTAATTCCTATCTGAATAATTAATATATTTTTATTTTTAACTTTTAAAAAATAGTCTGATATTAAGTTTAACAACCCCCTTGAATTTAATCCAATTACATAACTTGAGTAAATTTTTAATTTTTTTTTATATCGAATATTTAATTTTATTTTTAGAAACTTTAACCAACTTATAGTATTTAAATCTTTTTTGTAACCCATTATAGAGTCACCTAAAAAAGTAATACTAATTTTATTATTTGTCATTCCTCTATAAATATTATTTGTATATCTAAAGTAAAATTTTTTTTAATGATATAAATATAAAAATACAATATCATTACTTTATTAAAAATAATAATGTCCCTAAAAAAACCTTATTTAATTGCTGAAATATCTGCTAATCATAATGGTTCCATTTCTATGGCAAAAAGATTGATTAAATGTGCAAAGGTGCATGGAGCAGATGCTGTTAAGTTACAAACCTACACAGCTGATAGTATGACTTTAAATTCCAAAAAAAGCTATTTTAAGTTAAAAAATGGTTTGTGGAAAAATTATTTTTTATGGGATCTTTACGATCAAGCAAAAACACCGATTAATTGGCATAAAAAATTATTCGAGTATGCGAGAAAAATAAATATTGAAATTTTTAGCACTCCATTTGATGAGTGGGCTGTAGATTTTTTAGAAGAGTTAAGTTGTCCTATTTACAAGGTAGCTTCTTACGAGATGACCGATTTTCCTTTAATCAAAAAGATAATAAAAACTCAAAAACCTATTATAATTTCAACTGGATCAGCAAATATTAATGAAATATCTGAAACGGTAGATTTTATCAAAAAAAATGGAGGTAAAAAAATAACTATTTTATATTGTGTAAGTAATTATCCATCGAAAAATACTGACTTTCATTTTAATAATATCAAAATCTTAAAAAAAAAATTTGAGTGTACTGTAGGTTTTTCAGATCATTCAAGAGATAATAGAATAGCAATGGCAGCTGTTGCTGCGGGTGCTGAAGTGATTGAAAAACATATTGCATTAGATAAACAAAAAAAAGGTTTTGATTTAGAGTTTTCATTAAAAGGTAAAGAATTAAGAAAGTACAGAAATGATATTGATTTAATTAATAGCCTTTTTCAAAAAAAAAATTTTTTTAGAAGCAAAAAAGAGGTTGCTTCAAAAATACATAGAAGATCTATATTTATTTCAAAAAATATAGAAGTAGGAGAAACTTTTACAAAAAATAATATAAGAAGAATTAGACCAGGTTATGGGATTGAACCAAAATTTTATGAAAAATTATTAGGAAAAAAATGTCCTGTAAAACTTTATGCAAATGAGCCTTTAAAAAAAAATATATTGGAAAAATTAAATATTAAATAATCTATTTTTTTTTTTGATAAATTTTTTTAGCTAAACTAGATATTTTAGTATCCTCTTTGTAAATCTCTTTTATAAGATTACTGGTTTTTTTATAGTCAAGTTTTATTGAAAGTCTTAAGATATCCATCCAGTTCTTATTATTTCGCGTTCTGGCTTTTTCTATTTTATCTAATATTTTTAATGCATTATAGATTTTTTGGTTTTTCATAATATGGAATTTATTATGTTAAGACTTTTCATAATATTTTAAATAAAACAAGTAAATTTTTTTTGCTTTATAATATAAGTGGAAACATTTCTAATTGACAAAATATTTAATATATCTACAAATGTAATCATACTGAAGTTTGGTGGGAAATCAGTGTGAAATTCATTGGCTCTACCTGGAACCGTAAAGTCGGAGCGCCACCCAGTACAGTCCACTGTTGAATGAAGGCCAGGAAAAGTCTAGTTCTGCAATGATAATTAGCAGCGGCATAAAAAGGTAATGAATTAATGGAGGTTTAGATGCCTAAACTAATTATATTAATAATAATTTTAAAACTGCTGTTTTTGAGATCAGTTTTAGCTGTAGAAATAAAAGATGGGTTTTCATGTTATTGGGATAATAATTTTGATATTCCATGTATAAAGATAGAAAAAGAAATATCTAATACTTCAAAATTCTCAAAAAATGGAATAAATAAAAAAATCTTTACTAGGAAACAGATTGAAGAATTTGGTGCAGTTGACCTAATTGACATTTTAAAGCTGATTCCTGATATAAATTTAACTCAATCTGGCCCTAAAGGTCAACAGGCATCTCTGTTCATGAGAGGAACTGGCTCAAATCATACTTTAGTAATGATAAATGGTGTTCCAATTAATGATCAGTCAACAACTCAAGGACTTCATGACTTTGGTGTTGATTTCATTCAAACAATCCAACAAATTGAAGTTTATCCAGGTTCAAGTGGAACACACTTTGGAACTAATTCAATAGGTGGAGCTATAAATATTTTAATGACTGGTGATTATAAAGATACAATTTCAACATCTCTAGATAAAGATAAAAATTTTGAATTTTACGGAAACAAAACATTTGTATATGACGAATCCTCTCTAAATTTAAAATTTGGTAGTGTCAAAAATAAAACCATTAGCGCAAGAGGAGCTTTGGAAGGTGAGAAAGATGAATTAAAAAATTATTCAACAAATATCAATTACGAAAAATATATAAATAACAGTAGTAGATTTTATAACACAGTTTATCTAAGGCAAACTATAGCCGATTATGATAATTCAATCACCAAACAAACTGGGTACAAAGGTGATAATAAAATGGCATCAATTCAATTTGGTCTGGAGAATAAAAAACCAAATAAGAGTAATAGTTTTGTAGCGTATTATAATATTTATGACAGAGAGTATGATGAAAGAGGAATCATAGATAGTTACGAAAGCAATGTTCTTGGAATAAAATATGATATTTCAAATACTATTAATGAAAAAATATCTTTTGGTTTTGGGTCAGATTATAAGTATGATTGGGGATATTTTGATAACAATGGATCTTACAGCTCAACAACAAAAGGTAATTCAGATAATACTGCCGTATATGCGAATTTAGGATGGGATATATTCAGCAATTCAAATATTTCAATATTTGGAAGAAACGATAATCATAAACAAACTGGATCAAACAATACCTATAAAATAAATTTGCAAAAAAACTTTTCAAAAATTAGCATAGGAACTTCATATATGAATGGTTTAAGAAATCCAACACTTTATGAAATGTTTGGATCAGATAATTTTGGCTATTCAGGAAACAGAAACCTAGATCCTGAAAAAAGTAATACATACGAAATTTATTCAAATATAAATTTAAGCGAGAAATTAAGCTTGTCTCTTAGAGGGTTTAGATCAAATATAAAAAATAATATAGAATATATTAATAATAAATATCAAAATGATAGTGATGATATAGACTTAAACCAAGATGGGATTAACTCTCAAATAAGCTATAGGCACAATAATACAAATTTAAATATTTACTCATCATTACTGTCATCGAAGAAAGAAAATAACTCTGATCAACTAAGAAGACCTGAAAAAAATTATGGTTTTAACTTATCTAAATTATTAGATTTCAATAATTTCGGGAAACTAAATTTAAATTTAATCTATAATCACTATGGAAAACATTTTGATACACATTCAGTAAATTTCAGCACCATAGAAATGGATAGCACAGACTTAATTGATCTTAAAATTGAAAAGAAAATATTTAATAATAATTACTTTTTAAAAGTAACAAATTTGTTAGGTGAAAATTATCAAAGACCTCATGGATATAATCAGGATCAAAGAATAATAAAAATTGGCATTAAATATTAATTTCTTGTCTTGAAAAAATTGAGTGGTAATGTTTTGCTATGAATTATCTTAAAATATCACTAGCAGTATTATTTTGTCTATCAGTGAGTAGATTTATACCCCACCCACCAAATTTTACTAGTTTGTTAGCATTAAGTTTTTATATACCAGTTGCATTCGGATATCGTTTTATACCGGTCGTTATTCTATCGTTAATTTTTACTGATATAGTAATTGGTATGCATTCAACAATATTGTATACTTGGGGTAGTGTTTTGATTATAGGTTTGGTGTCTAAGTATTTTAACAAATCACTAATTTCAAGATTATTTGGTTCATTTTCTGGGGCTGTGCTATTTTATATCTTCACAAATTTTGGAGTTTGGTTAAGTGGTGGATATGGATATAATTTAAATGGTTTTGCAGAATGCTACATTTTAGCTTTACCATTTTTTGGTTACTCAGCTATATCTACTGTGATTTTTTCTGTTATTTTTGAGAGCTTTTATAAATTTTATTTAATTTTCCAGAAAAATTATCTCAGCTATAAATAAAAAGTCTACTTCTCAAAAATTTTTTTTATATAATTATTTAAATACTTAAAAGATTGAATTTTTTTAATCTTATATTTGTTTCTAAAAAATAAGTTTTCTGAGTTTATTTTTAAGAGAAAATTAATATTAGTTTTAATGGCTAAATTAAAGTCTTCAAAGCTATCGCCAACAAAAAGTATTTTTTGGTTTTTTTTCTTTATTTTTTTAATGTGATGAAATTTTGATAATGGAGAACCATAAATTTTTTTAAAATATTTAAATATTTTTTTTTTTTTTAAAATTTCTATAATTTTATTTTG
>MDTB01128381.1_pt1 | contig 50428 bp, 44 predicted proteins | sample 811161 | NCBI WGS metagenome assembly MDTB01 (sample SAMN05326650, study PRJNA326480) | marine metagenome | isolation source: seawater | place: Mediterranean Sea | collected 2009
AAGTTTTCATGATTGCTCTATTGAAATGTTGACTGTTCATTTATCAGGCGGCGAAGAGATGCTTAAGAAAGCTATGCTTGCAGGTAAATCTATCAATGCCAAAGTAATAGGAGTCTCGATACTAACCAGTCTAGAAGAAGAAGATTCATTGGCTTTATTTAATAATAAACTTGAGGATCAAATAAGCAATTTATTCAAAATTGCAGTTAAAGTAAATATAGATGGAATTGTTTGTTCGCCCCATGAGCTAAAAATAGCAAATACAATTTTAGGATCTCATTCAATAAAAATTACACCAGGTATAAGGGATATAAAGGTAGAAGATGATCAAGCAAGAACCATGAGCGCAAAAGAAGCGATTGAGAGGGGCTCTACATTTTTAGTTATTGGTAGACCAATTACTCAAGCAGAAGATATTTCTCAAGCTTTAAAGAATTTTAATAATTCCATTTATGAAAAATAGATCTATTAAAAGTATTTTTCTTGATCTGAAGAAACTTTCAAAGTCTAAAAATAACTATAAAAAACTATCCTTTAAGTTTAAATCTGAGCTTTTAGATTATCACCCCCATTTAAAGAACTTCTCTTCTCAGCACTATAAATTATTTGAAGAACTTGCACATAAATTGAATCTTCAAGACTCCATTAATGATCTCTTCAATGGAGAGATTGTAAATAAGACAGAAAATAGACCAGCTTTACATCATCAATACCGTGCTAATCAAAAAGCACTAGAGTTCAATTTTAAAAAAATTACTGAACCTTTTATTACAAGGATTAAAAAAGGAGGTTTTAAGAATATTATAACTTTCGGTATAGGAGGTTCATATGAAGGCCCAAAATTGCTTCAAGAATTTACAAAAAACACTTCATCAAAATTAAATTATTATTTTATCTCTGGGCCTGATAAAGATGAATTTAACTCAATTTTAAAACCATTAAGTGGGCAGAAGAATTTCTATATATTTTCATCAAAATCTTTATCAACAGATGAAACTTTGTCATGTTTAAAATGGTTAGGGCAAGAGAGAAACTCAATGAATTCAATAGTTGTAACTTCAAATTCAAAAAAAGCTGTGTCTATGGGATTCAATGAAAATTGCATTGTTCCATTTCCAGAATCTGTTGGAGGACGGTATTCCATTTGGTCGCCTATATCTCTAAGCGTTGGGTTGGAAAATAATTTTTCAAAATTTTTAAAAGGAGGAGCAGCTGCAGATAAAATGATCTTAGGTACTTCGAAAAAAGATGAGCAATATCAAAAATTTGTTAAAACTTTAGCATTTTCAGATTTATGGTTCAGCAATTTTAAAAATAAGAAGAATAGAGTTGTACTCTCATATAATTGGAAATTACAATCGCTAGCTAATTATATCCAACAACTTGAAATGGAGTCACTAGGAAAGAAATCTAATCCGAAATCTTTGTTTGAAGAGACAGGACAGTCAATTTTTGGAGGTTTTGGTTCTACAGCTCAACACTCATATTTTCAACTCTTGCATCAAGGCACAGCAAATTTTTGTACAGACATTATTTACTCAGCTTCGACTTTAAGTCCATTATCATCTGCCCAAGCGAAAGGGCAGGCATCTTTACTTTCATCAAATTTTACAGGATCAAGTCATTTACTCGAAAAAACAAATAGTAACTCTCCCGTCAATCTTTTTCATCTTAATAAGCTTTCACTTGAAGGACTTGGTTTTTTATTGGCAACTTGGGAGCATCGGGTTTATATAACGGCATGTATGCTAGAAATTAATCCTTTTGATCAATATGGAGTGGCTGCCGGTAAGCTTATCGCAAAGAAATTTCTTAATTAATGTCTTTAGATCTAAAGCAAGTCCCCAATACGCCTGGAATATATAAGTTTTTTTCTAAAAATAAGATTATATATATTGGTAAAGCAAAAGATTTAAAAAAAAGGGTATCCTCATATTTTGGTAAATCTTTTAAGGATCGAAAAACTCAACAAATTAAAATTCTTACAGATCAGATTGAAACTTTTTCTACGACCTCAGAGGCCGAAGCTCTTCTCTTAGAGCAATCTTTGATTAAAGAGAATTTACCTCGATTTAACATCCTTTTACGGGATGATAAGTCATATCCATATGTACATTTTTCAATGGATCATAAATATCCAAGTATCAGCATGAAGAGATCAAAACATGCTGTTTCAAAGAATTTTTTTGGTCCTTTTATCAGCGTTCAAGCCGTTAAATCAACTATTAAAGATTTGCAAAAGATTTATCAAATTCGAAACTGCAGTGATACAACCTTTAGTAATAGATCTAGACCTTGTATTGAGCATCAAATGCAGCGATGTTCTGCTCCATGTGTAGATTTAATTTCTGAGGTTAGTTATCAATCAGATATTCTATCTTCTCAACATTACCTATCGTCATCAGGAAAAAAAACCAAACTCTTGATGACTTCTCAGATGCGTAAGCTTGCAGAACAACAAGAATTTGAAAAAGCAAATGATATAAAAAAAAGAATAAGAAGCTTAGATCTTTTGCATCAAGAGCAATCATTTAATAGCCCTTTAAGAAGCGTTGATTTTTTTGCGTGTGTTTCCAGACTTGATAGAACAGGCATATGCATATTATCCATCAGAAATGGGAAGATAAGGGGAACTAAAACTCACTATCTAAAGGGAAATCAATTGCTTGATGTTGATAGCTTATTTCAAAGTTTAATATTTTCTTATTATCAAAATAGTTTTTCCTTGCCTGAGAAAATTTTTTTAAATACTAAGCTGAGCAATATTCCTTTAATCAGTCAAGCTGTTGAACTTAAATTTGGAAAACAGGTCTCAATCTCTTCTAACATTAATTCAGATATCAGAAAAGTTGCCAAATTAGGTACTTTGAATGCTAATCAAGTAATTGAGAATAGAGTTAATCAGGCAGATAAATATTCATTTGCCACAAAAAATCTAACTTTAAATCTAGGTTTAACTAATAAAAATTTAACAATAGAGGGTTTTGATGTAAGCCATCATGGCGGCAAGCATGCCGTCGCATCAGCCGTAAGATTTTCTGTCAATGGACCTGAAAAAAAGCAATATAGGCTTTTCAACATACCAAAAGAATTGTCTGGAAATGATATAGGCTCAATGAAGCATGTGCTTGAAAGGAGAATTAATAAATTAAGCATAAACCCATTGCCGGATATTATTCTGATTGATGGAGGCAAGCTTCAATTGGATGCTGCTTTGAGCACTTTTTCTGCTTTGGTCAAAAAACCACCCTTGATCCTTAGTATTGTGAAGGGATCTAAAAGGGTGAGATCAACAGAAACAATCCTTTCAAAAGATGGGGTTATTGAAATGCCAAAACATAGCCCGGGATTTTCACTTCTGCAGCAAGTTCGAGATGAGGCTCATAGATTTGCTATTACAAATAATAGAAAGAAAAAAAACAAATCTATAAATCGATCTTCGCTTGATAGTATCAAAGGGCTTGGCCCAAAGAAAAAGAAAAATCTCCTTAAATATTTTAAAACCATTAACTCAATCAGAGCTGCTTCTTTAGATGCCTTATGTAATGTTGATGGAATAAGTATTAAACTAGCGCAAGAAATAAATACATTTTATAACTCATGAACTTTTTTATTCAATCTCTTACATATTTTAGGATAATCTCTGCACCGATCATTTTTGTCCTAATAACTTTGTTTGATTTTTATGGGTCGGCTTTATTTATATTTTTTTTAGCTAGCATTTCTGATTATTGGGATGGTTTTCTTGCCAGAAAATACAAACTTGAATCAATGATTGGTGCAATATTGGATCCAATCGCAGATAAGATATTAATAGTTTTTTTAATTCTTGGTTTGAGTATTGAGTTGTCGAGTATATTTATAGGCTTTGCCGGAGGGTTGATGCTGGTTCGAGAATTCTGGGTTACAGCCTTACGAGAATTAAATTCAAAAAATGGAAGAGCTGATCTTACCAAAGTAACACAGTTAGCTAAGGTTAAAACTTCTATTCAGTTCGCAACATTTGGAGGCTATTTATTTGGATTATTTTTAGAGAATATATTTATTATATTTCTTTCCAACTTTTTCTTGTTATTGGCACTAATTATCACAATTCAGACTGGTTTTTCATATACTGTTTCTTCATTCAAGGACTGAATTAAAAGATTTTCTATATGACGTCTTCATTGAAATGATTGATAGGCTTCAAAAATGTTTTTATACATTCGCAACCAAGATATTAAGATACAATAAAAAAATGAAAATTATAGTTGTCAGTGGGGGTTTTGACCCGATTCATTCAGGTCATATAGCATATTGTAAATCTGCAAAAGAATGCGGAGATAAATTAGTTGTTGCTTTGAATAGTGACGAGTGGCTGATTAACAAAAAAGGCAAATTTTTTATGCCTTTTGATGAGCGAAAGGCAATCATTGAAAATTTATTTTTTGTAGATAGCGTCATTAGTTTTGAGGATGATGACTTAGGAAGCGCTTGTAATGCATTAAAAAAAGTAAAGGAACTGTATCCAGATGATGTAATTTCTTTTGCAAATGGAGGGGATAGAAATTCAAATAATATTCCAGAAATGTCAGTAGAAGGCATTGAGTTTTTATTTGGTATTGGCGGTGACGAAAAAAAGAATTCATCATCATGGATCCTCAAGAAGTGGAACTATTATAATGAAGAAAGAGTCTGGGGATCTTTTTATAATCTTTTTGAAGATAGTCAAGTGAAAGTCAAAGAGCTGATCGTATCTCCCAATAGTGGAATGAGTTTTCAAAGGCATTTTAAAAGAAATGAAATCTGGCTTGTAAGTAAAGGCTCTTGTTTAGTTAATTATAGCAATGAAGATCCAGACATTAAAAAAAATATTCGACTGAATCAATTTGATCACTATTTAGTTCCTCTGGGCGACTGGCATCAAATAACCAATCCTTTTGATAAGACATGCCACCTCATTGAAATACAATATGGAGAAGAATGTATCGAGGATGATATCGAAAGAAAAGAATACTATTCAAATAAGTAATTTTTTTAATCTGCTTACTTTTAGATTTTTCTTACAATATCTCTAGAAATTTAAGAATGGATTTTATGTGAATAAAAATATAATAATTATTGGAAGAGGGGCAGCCGGCAATAGATATAAAAAAATAATTGAAAAAAATTATCCTTCCTTTCAAGTTTCATTTTGGGATAGGGTAAATAAGATACCCAAATGCTCCAGGATTATAATTGCCTCATCAACAAAGAATCATTTTAAAGATTTTTTATCATCTTATAAATCCTGCTCAAGGATTCTTATAGAAAAGCCAATTACCCCTAAAAGAAATGATTTGCATAAAATTATTCAAATAGCTGACGCTAATAAACTGCTAATATTTACTGGAGATCAATTTCAATTTTCTGATTTAATTAAAGATATTAAAAAAAAGATTAAATCTGTTAATTCCTCAAAAAAAGTTGATATTTCTATTGCTTATAAAGACTCATTGCAGAACGTTACGAAAAAAAATCCTAATAGCTATTTCTTTGATTGTGATTCAGGGGGAGTCTTATACACTTTTTCTCACGCATATTTTGTTCTCACAAAAATTTTTGGAGAGTCACTTACCCTCTCTTCTGTTAAAATTAAAAGAAGTCAGGATCATAAATATGAAACTTTTGTTTCTTCGAGTTGGATAAAAAAGAATCTGAGACTTAATGTAGTAACTGATTGTACACATAGAGAATTAGAATTTAAGTTAGTAATAGATAAAAAATATAAATATGACTTTATAAATGGAGAAATGATATTCTCCGATCTGGAAAAGAAAAAATTTCCAAAAAATGACAGAGATTCACTTATTAATAAGAACTTAGTTCATTTTATTAATGGTAAATTTGTAGATCAATTTGAGATTAGCAAGAAAGCCTTGGATTATATTTGGAGTGTTAAAGAGAAGTTTTAATATTATCTTTTTTGACTTTCGGGTTTGTTAATAATGATAATTTTATATTTCAAATATTTTACTTAAGTAAAATGCGATGAAATTGTTTCTATAAATACTATTCATAATTTTGGTGCGCAATAAAAAGTGATTTAACATATACAAACGTATATAATCAGAAATTTTTTATGATACAAAATAAAATGAATAAATATAATATTGGCATTATTGGAAAAGGTTTTGTTGGTTCTGCAGTAGCTGGCGGTTTTTCAGCATCTTCTGGCTTTGAAGCAAATATAAGAATATTTGATGTTAATCCCAAAAAATCACTAAACTCTCTTAAGGAGACAGTCACAAAAAGTGATTTCCTATTTGTTTCTGTTCCAACGCCTGCAAATGATAATGGCTCTATTGATTTAAGCTACCTTGATAAGTGTTTGAATGATATAAGTGTTATTAAAGGATCATCATCACCAATAATTTTAGTTAGATCAACTGTGGTGCCTGGCTCCACATCAAAATTTCAAAAAAAATATAAAAATTTAAAGATTGTATTTAATCCTGAATTTTTGACTGAAAGAAATGCACTTTTTGATTTTCTTTCTCAGCAAAGATTTGTTTTAGGGGGAAGTCTCGAACATACAACTGAGGTTGAAGGGTTAATGAAAGCAAGATTTGGAAACACAATATCAATTATTAAAACAGATTTTGAAACAGCTGAACTTATTAAATATATGTGTAATACATTTTTTGCAACAAAAATTTCGTTTTTAAACGAGATGTTTCTTGTTGCAAAAGCTTGCAATGCAGATTGGGATGTTGCTCGTGAGGGATTTGTAAGAGATGGAAGAGTTGGTACATCACATACAAATGTTCCAGGCCATGATGGAAAAGTAGGTTTTGGTGGTCACTGCTTTCCAAAAGATATTCAGGCAATGATTGCCTTTTGTAAAGAGTTAGATATTCATCCAAATACTTTGGAAGGGGCTTGGAAAACTAATTTAGAGGTACGTCCTGAGAAAGATTGGTTAAAATAAACGAATCAATTTCAACGGCTGGATGGCAGAGTGGTCATGCAGCGGCCTGCAAAGCCGTTTACGCCGGTTCGATTCCGGCTTCAGCCTCCAGCCTCCTGCTTCATAAAGTGATATGGGCGATTCTCCAATATGTATTGATTTGTAGGCTAGGCTCTATAAGATGTGGCAAAATTAATTAGAGTCCTTAAATAATAAATCTGTTAAGAGTGCAATTTAAAATAAAGTATTCAAATTATCAAAAAAACCCATGAAAAGAATTGTTCTATTACCCATAGAGACTATAGCACGAGAGTTTGATTATAAATTAGCGCTCGCACATAGAGTCTCAGATTCAAATACAACATGCATTATTGGACAGCATAATTATCTAAATAAGGTTTTTAAGTATTTTAAGGGAGGCGTCTATTTTGGTAAAAATGTATTTCCAGACCTGGTACCTTGCTCTTCAGAATTTTATTACAAACTCAAAGAAAACAATTTCTCTTTGTTATATCACAACGAAGAGGGTGGAGTTCATGCTGGCAGTGAAGCTGATTGGATCGTAAGGTTAAAAAGTCAAATAGACACAACTATTCTTCAAAAAGATGATGCCATTTTATGTTGGGGAGACTTTCAAACCAATTATTATAAATCTTTGGGTATGTCATTTCCCATTTTTAATGTTGGATGCCCAAGGCTCGACATAAAACCAAACTCTGATCTATTTGAATTAGCTCAAAAATTTTCGAAAATTAAAGATGAAAAATTTATTTTAATCAACACAAATTTTGCATTAGTGAATCACATGATGGGTTTAACTGCTGAGTTAAATTATCTGAAATCTAGGGATAATGATGGCATCAATGATTTGCATAAAATAAACTTATGGTATTCATCTGTTTTTAAGAAAATGGGAAGTTTTCTTCAAATGATAGTCATGTTAATTGTTGAAAATCCATCTCAAAAATTTGTTATTAGGCCTCATCCTACAGAATCATTAGAAGTATATGATTATCTTCAATCTGTTTATCCAAATCTAGAAGTTTCTAATTCTGATAACGCGGTAAACTGGATCTCAAAATGTAAATTGCTCATTCAAAATAACTGCACAACATCTCTAGAAGCTTATTTTATGAAAGTGCCAGTTATAAATTTTCAACCTACAGAAACTCCATTCTCTGTTAATGTTCTTAACGACGTTGGTCAAAATATTGAGAGCGTAGATGAATTACAACAACTTATTAGCCAAAATGTTATTGATGCTAAAAGCAATCTTTCAGAGTCTTCAAAAATAAAATCATTGATTAATAATTTTGTTGAAAGCAAGTCTTCTATTGAGACTATAGCTGAGATCATCGATAAATTTCTTGAAAATAAGGAGCGGTCTAAAGTTTCTATATTTGCTCTTAGAAAAACCTTTTTAAAAAATAAAATTAGGAATGCTCTTTTTTATTTTCCTAGATTCCTTTTTCCATCAAAATTGAAAGCCTATAAAATGCATAAATCCCATTTTTTAGGTTTTAACAAAAAAGAAACAGTTGATAAGATAGATTTTTTAAATAAAAAAAATCATAAGTCATTAAAAATTCAATTCTTAAACAAGGAATTGTTTATAATTAGTTCATAATTAATCTACTTAGGCCGAATAATAAATTTAGTATGCTGAAAATTGTTTATCAATAACTTACTTTTGATTCATGTCTTACTAACTAGGAAAATATTATGAAAAAGATAATTGTTACTGGCTCAGCGGGCTTTATTGGTTTCCATTTAAGCAAGCTATTGCTAGAAAATGGATTTAAGGTTTTAGGAGTTGATAACTTTACTGATTATTACGATGTCAATCTAAAAAAAACAAGGAATGATCAACTCCAAGCTTATGAAAATTTTTCATTGCTGAAAATTAATATTGAAGATGAATCTTTTATTTTAAAAGCTTCAGAATTTAATCCCCACTATATTGTTCATCTTGCTGCTCAGGCTGGAGTGAGGTATTCACTTGAAAATCCTCGCACATATATTAATACCAATATTATTGGCACTTTTAATATTATGGAAGTTAGTCGCATTTCAAAAGTTAAACATTTGCTTATGGCTTCTACTTCTTCTGTATATGGAGCATCGACTGATATGCCATTTAATGAAAAAACATCAACTGACCATCCCTTGACCATATATGCTGCAACAAAAAAAGCTAATGAATCAATGGCCCATTCTTATTCGCATCTATGGAAAATTCCCACTACCATGTTTAGGTTTTTTACTGTTTATGGGCCATGGGGTCGTCCAGATTTAGCACTATTTAAATTTGTTAATTTGATTCTTCAAGAGAAAGAAATTGATATTTACAATGATGGCGAGATGTATAGAGACTTTACTTATATTGATGACCTTACAAAATCAATTTTATTATTATTTTCATGTGAGCCAATTAATTCCATAGATAAAAATATCTCTTTGATTGAAAATGATAATATTTCAGAAATAGCACCTTTTAGAATTGTTAATATTGGGAACTCTAATAAAGTAAAGTTGCTTGATTTTGTTGACGCAATAGAAGAAGAGCTATCCATTAAAGCTAAAAGAAATTATATGCCCATTCAAAAAGGGGATGTTCCAGCCACATGGGCAGATGCAACCTTGCTTTTCAATTTGACTGGCTTTAAGCCTAATACAGATATTAAGCATGGAATATCTAAATTTATTGAATGGTTCAGAGATTATTATAAAGTTTAATGAAATATTTTTTAATAACCCTTTTAGATTATATTCAATATTCTAGGGTATATATAAAAATATGAAGTTTAAGTTCTCAAATCTTAAATTGCTGATTTCTTCGCGAGAGATCAAAAAGAAATATTTTATTCTCCAGTTTTTTTTGATTATTTCATGTTTATTTGAAGTTGGAGGGATATCTTTGCTTGGACCACTTATTTATCTAGCTGCAGATCCTGAAACTGCACTTGATACCTTAGCATTTTCATATTTGTATGATCTTTTTCACTTTCAAACTAATTCTAGTTTCGTATTATTTTTTGCAATATCAACAATATTATTTATAACAGTTGGCGGTATAGCTTCATTTCTATCAATTACATATCTTTCAAAAATTGCAACTCTAGGCGGTGTAGAACTTAGCCAAAGAGTATTTGATAAATATCTTTTTACTAATTGGAGTAGATATTTATTACTTGACAAATCAAAAATGATTAATGAAATTTATCAAGAAACAGTCAGAGTTACACAAAATATTTTTTTACCTTTGCTGATGATTAATAAAAGTATTTTTCTTTGCTTCGTTCTAATTCTCTTCTTAATTACTATAAGTTGGGAAATGAGTCTAATACTCTTTATTGCCATAACTTCGATCTATGGAATTCTTTTTTTATTATTAAAAAAAACTTTAAATACAAATAGCAAAAGACTTAATGATGCTCATCAAAATAGATATAAATATCTTAATGATACCTTTGAATCAATGAAGCAAATCCATATATGGAATAATGAAAAGTTGTTTCAAAATGGCTTTTCAACGGCAAGTAATATTTGGGGAGACGCTCTGAGGAGTAATATGAATATATCCTTACTTCCACGATATGTAGTTGAGACAATGATCTTGATTCTTGCAGCTGGAGGAATCGTTTTTTTACTGCTGGGTCTAGAGCAAAGCGATCTTTTAAAAAACTTACCGAGCTACTCAATATTTCTATTTAGTGCTTTTAAGCTTTTGCCAGCTATTCAGCAGATATACACTTTTTCTTCAACTATAACTGGCAATGTCCATTCATTGAATATTCTTGCTAGCCTTTTAAATGAGCCTGTTAAATCTGCTCATGGAAAAAAATTAAATGAAAATCTGCGTGAAATAAATTCAATAGCTGTAAAGGATATAGAGTTCACTTATCCGGGTAACAGCTTTTCAATGAAAAAAATAAATTTAGAATTTTACCGTGGACAAATAATTGGAATTACTGGGTATTCTGGTTCAGGAAAATCAACATTTGTCGATATGTTAATGGGTTTGCTGCAACCAAACAATGGAAAATTCCTTATTAACAAAATAGAAGTAGATATCTATGAAAATAAGTCCTGGCATAAGAAAATTTCTTATCTGCCACCAGAAATCCATTTATTTAATGATACTGTAGAGCAAAATATTCATTTCTCAGCCGACAGTTATATTGATGAGAATAAGCTCCATAAAGCTTTATTATCTTCTAATCTTCAAGATATTAAAAAATTAAAGCCTAAAAGCTACATAAAAAATATCAACCTAAGTTCTGGCCAAGTGCAACGCCTAGGAATTGCTAGATCTAGCTACAGAGATCATGAGGTCATTATTTATGATGAGCCTACAAGCGCGCTTGATAATAATAATAAAGAGAGATTTGTGGAACTTATTAAGTCATGTAAAAATGAAAAAATTACTTTTTTCATTACTCATGATCTTCAGCTTCTAAAACATGCCGATCAGATAGTTGTTTTCAATGAAGGAGAGGTGGAGTATTCTGGTAAATATGAGGTTGGTATTCGTGAATCTCAATCGATGAAGGATTTAAATAAATAAAAACTTCCATAATGAGCACTCAATTCTTAATTACAATGAATCATGCATAAATATTTCATGTATAGAATTTATTTTTATTCATTACTTACTTTTATATGTCTATTTTTTTATAACTCTTTCTATTCAAATGATTTTTTTATATTAATTGGAGAGATAATTTCACCTTTACTAATTTCTTTACTATTAGTTTTAATTGGCAGCTTAAACTTTCTAAAAAAGAACAATGTAGTTCTTCATCTTTATGCTTACATTTTATTTTTTGCAATTTCAATTTTTTCATATCTTGGATTGGCTGGAAATATAACCGGTTCTCATGCATCATCATCAAACCCGTTAATTTATGGCCTATCTTTTTACACTGCATACTTAGCATTTGTAATCTTTAAACAAGATCTTAGTCTCAAAAAGATATTTATTTCAGCAAATCCGATTATTCTAATTTCTGGTCCAATGCCAGTTATCTTTAAGGCTATTCCATCCTCCTTTATTTCTCGAATAAAGTATTACTTTCCATTCTTGGTTATTGGTTTTTTCTTTTTTAAAGTTATATCTGCACCCATGACTTATTATTTAGAAATGTTGAATAATACAAGCCCGTTGGTAATTTTTTTATTTGCTATCCTTTTCAGAATATTTTTATATTTCAATTTTGCTGGGATTTCATTAATGGCATATGGAATTTTAGGAATTTTTGGCACAAAAATACCATTAAATTTTACGCAACCATTTACTTCTAGAAGTGTTGTAGAGTTCTGGAGAAGCTGGCATGTTGCACTTTCAATTGTTTTAAAAACCTTATTTTATGATCCTGTTAAAAAAATTTCAGGAAGCACATATTTAGCAATATTAATTGTATATCTTTCTTCAGCTGCATGGCATGGCGTATCAATAAATTTCCTTTATTGGGGTTTAATTCATGCAGTAGCTTTTTTAATTACTATTCAGTTACTTAAAAAAAACCAAGGTATTTTAGCTGGGATTTTGTTGCTCTTAGCTATTCCCATTGGCGATGTGATGTTTACTGATACTAATATACCGAGGCTAACTGAAAAGATAGCAAATTTTTTCATATTAGATTTATATACTTTACCCAGCATAGATGAACTAATCTCTGCGATTTTAATTACGCCAAAATATGTTCTGGCCTCGACAGGTGTAGCCTTATCGATAGTTTGCATAGAATTTTTTGGCTACCATCAAAAAATTATTGCTAAAAGAAATTATAAATTTTTAAGAACTAAACCAGCACAGCTAATGATATATTTTTTAATGCTCCTTCTTTTATCTGGTCAAGGCCTTGAATATGCAGCTTATGGTCAAAGATAAAATCCTTTATTTGCTATTACCGATTTCTTTGGTGATTTTTTATTTCTGTTATGTTGTTTATGATCATTTTTACTTTGATGATCATGGTGTTAGAGAAATTATAGAAACAAGAAATTTAGGAATAAAAACCTCTAGCGATCAAATCGATGGAATTATAATAGGAGGTTCAAACGCTTTATGGGGCATTTCTGCAAAAAATTTAAGCAAAGACTCTTCAATAAATTTTTATAATTTAGCTATGCATTCTAATGGTGTAAATTATAAAAACTATTTTGAATATATTAAATCTTCGTTGACACCAAACCAAGCTTTGGAAGTGAAGTATATTTTTTGGTCTACCATACAATCTATTCACGAGCCTCCTTGGAACGATTTTGATAGAGATATTTTCGGAAGATTGCGACTATCGAAATTAATACCCAATCAATCTGTTCTTAGCTATCTATATAAAAGATTTACTCGACAGGAGAGTGTATTTTATGAAGTAGATAAAAATTATGGAGATTTTATTTTCGATAATTTTAAATGTACTCTATCAGATTCACGTTATATAAATTCATCAGATATTAATTTAGCGCAATCTGGTTCATATAAACTTGTCAATCTTCAAAAACTAGAATTACAATTAAAGGTCTATCAAGAATTCTTTCAATCTTATTTTCCAAATGCTGCTGTAATTTTTGTTATTCCCTCAACTTTGCATGAGATTAACTTAAGTCTCTTTGAAAAAAAAGAGTTAGTTAATATCCTCAATGCATTCAATATGAAGCTGCATATTCAAAGTCAACTCAATGACATTAAATATTTTTGTGAGTCTGATCATCATCCAAATGAACTGGGAAGAAATTTAAGAACCAGGGATCTGACTAAGTTTATGAAAATACTTGCCGAAGAATTAAATTAAGATTTTCACCAATAATCAGTAGTTTGACATAAAGAAAATTATATATTTTTATAACGAAGACTAGCTATATTAAATTATTCCATTTGACCACAGATATTATTTTGCATTACTTTATAACCTCAAAAAAGGTTGTTTATAGAATTTAGTGTAAAATAAATTATTTTTAAAACTTATTAAACATGTCGGACCTCAGAGCAGAAAAAATTATCACAGGTTATCAAGAAAATGAGATTGGAATTTCATATGCATTTGAGTTAATTGCAAAGCAAAAAAAGAAAATTGTAATTGCTGTTTTAATCTCAATTGTACTTGCAGCTATTTATGCATTTAGTCTTCCAGATATTTATAGATCCATTGGAGTATATGAGGTTGTAGGTCAGGGAGAAACTTCTTCTCAAGTTAAAAAATCTGGTTTGAGTTCAATTGCAGGTGCTGTTGGAGTGAATTTGGGTGGAGGGCAAAATAATAAAGGTGATGTGATAGTAAAAACTATTACATCCAAAACATTTCTAGAACATTTGTTGAAGTTTGATGAGGTATTGCCATCTTTAGTTGCGGCTGAAACATTTAATACTTCTTCAACATCTATTTTATTTGATAACAATATTTACTTAGCTTCTAATAAAACATGGAATAGATCTGTTCCAACGGTTCATGAGGCTTATGAGATTTATTCTAAACAACTATTAGTTCGTCAAGATCAGGCTGATAATTTTATATATATTTCTTTTGATCATATTTCGCCTAATTTTGCCCATTATTTTGTTACATTAATTATTGATGAGGTAAACTTAATTTTAAGAGAAAAATCATTAAGCGAAGCAAATGCTGCTCTTAATTTCTTGGAATCTGAGCTCACAAATACATTTTTAATTGAGTTAAGAAACTCAATTTCTTCTCTTATTCAGAAGCAACTTGAAAAAAAGATGTTAGCTGATGTAAATAAAAATTTTGCACTTAAACCAATTGAACTTCCATTTGTTGAAGAAGAAAAATTTGCTCCCTCCAGAGCGATAATGCTACTTTGGTACTTAATTGGGTCAATTGTATTCTTTTGCATGCTTGCATTCTTCTGGGAGGCTAATCGTTCTGAATCCTCGCATACTAAATAATATTTATAAAAACTAATGAGAAATTTCTTTCAAGACTTTTTAACTATAGATTTGCCATTAGAAAACAAGGTAATTAGATTTTGCAAAGATGATTATCACGAAAACTTTGGATTTCAGTGGAATAAATTTAATCAACTGCAGCTAGATTCATTTAATGGGTCTACCGAATCAGAAGATAGATTTTTTAGTCAAAATAATTTCGAACCGGAAGATTTAAAAGATAAAACTATTCTTGAGGTTGGAGCTGGGTGCGGACGTTTTACTGAAATATTACTTAAATACGGTGCAAGAGTAATAGCTGTTGACTATTCCTCTGCAATTCAAGCTAATTTCGATAATCATATTTCATATGTTCAAAATGAGCGGCTTTTATGCATCAAGGCTGACGTTTTTGATATGCCTTTTCATAAAAATTTATTTGATATAGTTCTTTGTTATGGCGTTATTCAACATACTGGAAGAAATGAAGATTGTTTAAATATTTTATGTGAATATCTTAGTGAATCAGGAAAACTGCTAGTTGATATCTACTCAAATAGCATTAAGCATTACAATCCATGGGTTTACATAATTAGACCTTTTTTTTCAAGAATTAAGGATTATGAGTCCCAAATGAATTTCGTTGAAAAATTTGTAAATTTAGTTTTTCCATTTCAACTAAATATTCTTACTCGTCTTCATAAAAAGCATGGACTATTAAAATATTTTCGTTACATTATTAATAGATCCCCAAACTCTGTATATGGAATCAATCTATTTTTAGATGGAAAGATTTCATTAGAGCACGCTCAAGAGTGGTCTGTTATGGATACATTCGATGGCTGGATGCCCAATCATGATGATCCAGTTTCTAAAAAAGAATGGAACCGATTATTAAATAATATATCGTTGGAATACAAATTAAAAATTGACTTGAACGAAGTTTGTGGGCAAGGATATTGTGCTCAATTATCCAAAGTTAGCGGATCATAAATTCAAATGAATTTTATTGACAAGAATAACATCCTCGATAAATTGGATTCAATGGATGACATTGTTATTGAATTAGGATGTGGACCAGTAAAAAATTACACTAATAGCATCAGTATAGACTTGTTGGATTATCCAACTGTAGATATTGTTGGAGATTTAATGGATGTATTGAAAGTATTTCGGCCTAATTCAGTATCTAAGTTTTATTCTTCGCACCTATTTGAACATCTTGATGATATCCCTGAGGTTTTGAAAGAGTTAAAGAGAGTTTTATGTATTAATGGCCTGATTGAAATAAAAGTACCCCATTTTTCAAATTCATTTTTCTACAGTGATCCTACGCATAGAAATTTCTTTGGTTTGTATACTTTTTCATATTTTTTTAATGACTCAATTTATCACAGGAAAGTACCAGAATATGAGCGTATAGATGGCGTTGATTTGGAAAGAACATATCTTATCTTCAGGTCTTACAGACCACATTATATTTCTCATATGATAAGAAAGCTTTTTGGATTTTTGGTAAATTTACATCCAGTTCTTCAAGAAATATATGAGGAATCATTTGTAAATTTTATAAGCTGCTATGAGATTCATATTGTTGCCAAGAAAACTAAGGAATAATTCTTTCATATTGATTGAATTATAGTTTTTTAAAGGACTTATAATTTACTTATATGATAATTGTTTATACATGTATTGCTGGCTCTTATGATACATTAATTAAACAGCCTCAATTTGAGGATGTTACATACGTTTGTTTTTCTGATTCAATAGCTCCAGGCATCCACAAAAGGTGGGAGGTTCGTTCAATTGATAATCCAACAACGGACAAACCTAATTTATTAAATAGGTTTTATAAAATTTTTCCATTTAAATTTTTTTCCAAAAACGAATATTCTTTATATATTGATGGAAATATTAGACTTAAGGTTCACCCCAGAAACTTGTTAGATCAATTCAAGAAATCTCAAAAATCTATGGCAGTCTTTAGACACCCAAATAGAAAATACCTTAAAGACGAGCTAGAGGCATGCATAAACCAAGGTAAATTACATGGAGAACAAATTTATCAAGCCGAATCATTTTTAAGCGCCATAAAACAAGAAGGTTTCTCTTCTCCGGTTGAGCTAGTTGCCGGATACATTCTTCTAAGAAGGCATGATGACAATAAACTCAATGATGCCATGAAAGATTGGTTCAAGATTGTCAGCAATCAAGTGCCAAGGGATCAATTAAGTCTTGTATATGCTTTATGGAAAAATAATAATGATCTAGCTTATCTTGATGATTGGATTGAACCAGAAAAATTTTTTGATAGACTGCATCATGGCTTCTTTATTCCTATAATGCCTTTATATATACAAAATTTTTTTAAGAAGATGTTAACTAAGATTAAAGCATTAAAAAATTAAAATGAAAAGAATCTTAGTCCTCTCCCGCTACGATAACCTTGCAGCCTCAGCCAGACAGAGATTTCAACTATACGAAGATATCTTAAGAGAGCATGACTATATTTTGATTATGAAACCATTATTTTCAAATTCTTATTTAAGACGGCTATTTGCAAGAAAAAGATCAAATTTTTTTTTAATAATTTATTCATATTTTAAAAGACTTATCATTATTATGACTGCAAGAAAATACGATATTATTTGGCTTCAGTATGAATCATTTCCATATCTTCCAGCTTTTTTAGAAAAACTTTTACCATTAATAAATAATAAAATTATTTGCGATTTTGATGATGCAATCTTCCACAAATATGATGACTGGGGAAATATATTTATAAAAAAAATTCTTGGTAAAAAGTTAGATGCAGTGCTTTCTTCATCAAAATATGTAGTTTGTGGTAATCGATATATTCAAGATTGGGCAAAGAAAGTTTCAAGAGATACAATGATTATTCCAACAGTAGTTTCTTTTGATAGATACAAAGCAAAACCTAAAAAAAGGCATTCAGGATTAGTTTTGGGATGGATCGGTTCGCCTGCAACATGGTGCTATATGGAGCCATATCTTGATTTATTTGGTACTTTATCGAAGAAACTGCATTTTAAAATACTTATCATTGGCTCAGGTATTTCATTTAAGGATAAAAATTTTATCTTTCGTGATTGGAATGAGGAAACTGAAATTGATGATTTAAATGAAATTGATATTGGTGTTATGCCGCTACCGAATGATAAATGGGCAAATGGAAAATGTGGTTATAAAATTATTCAGTATATGGCAACATCAATACCTGTAATCGCTTCACCAGTTGGAGTAAACTCTAAAATAATTTCTCACAAAAAAAATGGTTTTCTTGCAAATACTCATGAAGAATGGTCAGAATATATCAGTATGTTGGTAAAAGACTCAGATTTAAGAGACTCATTGGGTAAGGTTGCCCAAAGAAATGTTAAAGAGTTTTATTCTCTTGAATCTCAGTATGAATCGGTGACAACATTATTTAACTCTATATTAAAATGATTAATTTCTTATTATGTGCGGTATAGCAGGGTTTTGGGTTAATTCTTCCTATAATTTTGATTCAGAAATTGTCTTAACAAATATGACTACCTCTTTAAATCATCGAGGCCCAGATAGTTTCGGAAATTATTTAGATAATGTCGAAAATCTAGGACTCGGTCATGCTCGATTATCGATTTTAGATCTATCCTCAGCTGGCCACCAGCCTATGATCTCTGTATCAGAACGATATATTATTACTTATAACGGTGAGATTTATAATCATAATGATATAAGAGCAGATTTAGATTCTCAGTCTGCAAAAATCTCATGGCAGGGAACGTCTGATACTGAGACTTTATTAGCGGCTATAGATTTGTGGGGCCTAGATAAAGCAATTGGTAAATGCAAGGGTATGTTCGCATTCGCATTATGGGATAAAAAACAAAAAAAATTATTCTTTGTTAGAGATAGAATGGGTGAAAAACCATTATATTTCTTCAAGGATGATGAAAAGGTTATCTTTGCATCTGAACTTAAGGCAATCCGATCATATTCTGATACAAGTTTTGAAATTAACAATGAAGCTGTAAAAAATTTCTTTGATGCTAGCTACATTAAAGATCCTGATTCAATTTATTCTAATATACACAAAGTTCCCCCTGGAAATATAGTTGAATTCTCAGCTTATAATCACGATCCAAAAATTTACCCTTTTTGGTCTCTAGAAAAATTTATTAAAAATAATTCTTCAAACAATAATCAAGAAAATTTTCAACAAAATGTAAATGATATTGATGATCTCTTAAAAAATGTTATTTCTTCTCAGATGATAAGTGACGTGCCGCTAGGATCATTTCTTTCCGGAGGTATCGACTCATCTTTAGTCACCTCAATTATGCAAAACATATCAGGAAATAATGTAAAGACATTTTCTATAGGCTTTGATCAAGACCAGTATAATGAAGCTCAATTTGCTGAAAAGATAGCAAGTTACCTTGGAACAGATCATAAATCTTTTTATATTAGCGAGTTAGATGCACTTGAAGTCATTCCGCAGCTTGCTAAAATTTATGACGAGCCATTTGCGGACTATTCTCAGATTCCAACTTTACTCTTATGCAGAGAAGCAAGAAAGCATGTGACAGTTGCATTAACTGGTGATGGGGCGGATGAGATTTTTGGGGGATATAATAGATATATCTTTGCTCCAAAAATATGGAGGCTTATTTCACAATTTCCTCCATCCATACGAAAGCAAGTAAAGTTCTTAGGAAAAGCAGCGCAATTTTTTAGCAATAATCAAAACAGTTTTATAAATTCAGTTCTAAAGAAATCTGGTCTTCCTATTTCTAGTATGGATAGATTGCAACATTTATCAGATATTTTAGGATCTGCAAGAAACTTTGAAAGTTTATTTGAAGGCTTAGTAAGTACTTTTAATATGAATGAAAGACTTTTCATTAGAAAAGCTGAATATACCAAGATATCAGCTTTTGACTTATTCTCTAAATCGCATTTATCTCTTTCGCGTCAAATGATGTTTGCAGATAGTCAATCTTATCTTCCAGGTGATATTCTTACAAAAGTAGATCGAGCTTCAATGAGCGTTTCCCTGGAAACAAGAGCCCCTTTTCTGGATCAAAGAATTGTTGAAAAAGCCTGGTTGCTTGATGATCAGCATCTATTTCGCAAAAGAACAGGAAAATTTTTACTAAGAGAGATTTTATCTAAATATATTCCAAGACATTTATTTGAAAGACCAAAGCAGGGGTTTACTATTCCCATAGATAATTGGCTAAGAAATGATCTCAAGGAGTGGGGGGAGGATTTACTCAGCTCTGAGAAAATTAAATTTTTTAATCTTCTGAATGAAGATGAAGTTTCAAAAATATGGAATGAACATCAATCTAAAAGGTTTAATCATGGTCATAAGTTATGGACAATTTTAATGTTTCAATTATGGCTTGAGCAATGGTCTAATTAAGAATACCCTAAACTCTAACTATCTTTAATTAAAAATGATCTACTATTTAATTTTTTCTAGCTTAATTTTTGCTACTTATTTAAGAAGGTTTGGTCCAGAAATCGAGCGTTTCATATATATGTTTTTCATTTTAGTGCTTTTTATCTTTACAGCATTTAGATTTGAAACTGGATGTGATTGGGCAAATTATATAGCAATTTTTTCATATGATGATGCAGTCTACTTTTTTAGAGATGGAGGCTCAATTGAGGTTGGATATAGTTTTTTAATGATTGTTCTAAAAAAATTAAATTTTGGATTTTTAGCCTTTAATATATCAATTTCTTTAATATTTTTTTCAGGACTTAATGCTCTTGCTCAAAGAAATATTAATCCACTATTTTTTCTTGCTTTAGCATTCCCTATTCTAATAATTCAGCTACCAATGTCCGGATCAAGACAGGCAGCAGCTTTTGGATTTCTATGCTTTTCTTCCCTTGCATTTATTGATAAGAAACCTCTAAGATTTTTGATTTTTACTATTTTAGCCACCTCATTTCACTCCAGCGCCATTTTATTTATCTTATTAATGCCTTTTATTTGGATGAAATTAACAATAAAAAATATGATTGGAATTGGTGTATTGTCTTTGCCAATTTTATCTTTTCTTTATAATTCAAGCTACGGAGATATATATACTCAACGTTATTTAGAGGGTGATATAGCATCTTTTGGAGCGTACTTTAGAGTTGGAATTATACTAGTCATCGGTCTTTACTTTATTTTATTTATGAGACAACAATGGGAGGTATTGTTTCCAAGAGACTATCAATTTGTTTTACTTGGTTCCATTGGAATGATAGCAACATTTTTAGTTGTTTTGCCAATTTCTACAACCATTTCAGACAGATTAGGTTTATATTTATGGATTCCTGCCTTAATTATTCTGGCAAGGATTCAAAATATCCCCAGCAGGTTTAGGCAACTTATGTTGGTAGCATGTTTTGCTTCATTCTTTTTAATGTTTTCATTCTGGAGCAATTATTCAATTTTTTTTGCTAGATGTTATGACCCATATCAAATTAAATTTTCAGGTATAGAGTTCTTAAAAAGTATATTGACAATCATTTAAATTATAATTAATTATGGGTATAGAAATTATTAATACTTCTATGAAAGGCGTAAACATAATTTTGCCTCTTAGGCATAATGACTCTAGAGGATTTTTTTCTGAGATATGGAATATACAGTCTCTAGAAAAGAAGGGTATAAATTTAGAATTTGTTCAAGAGAACCATTCTTTATCTTATAAGAAGGGGACCCTTAGAGGACTACATTTTCAAAAGCCTCCACATGCTCAGCTCAAGTTAGTAAGATGTGGTAGAGGCTCATTCCTTGATGTATTTGTAGACTTGAGGTCAAATTCTGCATCATATGGAAAATGGGGATCTGAGATTATAAGTTTCGACAACAGATATCAAATCATTATTCCAGAGGGTTTTGCTCATGGCTTTATTGCTTTGGAAGATAGCACAGAGATAATTTATAAATGTTCTGAATTCTATACTCCATCACATGAAATTACTCTTAAGTATGATGATCCTGATCTTAAAATTGACTGGATATTAAATGAAAAAAAATTTTTGCTTTCTGAGAAGGATAAAAATGGGATCGGCTTCAAAAACGCAGCTAATTTTTTTATTTAAATACTATATTTTTTTAAAACCACTGACGAGTGAGATAGCCCCACACCAAATCCAGCAAGAATTAATTGATCATTTCCCTTTAACAATGATTGATTTTCATGCAATAAATTTGGTATAGAGGTTGAAACTAAATTTCCATAGTGCTGATAATTTTCATATACCTTTACATTTTTAGGAACTTTATTTTTGAATGTATCCAAAACCAGTTTACCTGCTTGATGAGGCAGCATGGAATAGCTGGTACTACTTGAAATTAGTTTTTTAATACCAGGCAAAACTGTTCCAATTGCAAATGAAAGTACTTGTGGACCATCCATATTTATTGGATCAATAATATTTTTATTGTGCTTCATGCATAGATGCCCTTCAGTATTTTTTTTTGTATTAGTAATCTTTTTTTCAATCATGAAGCCTGCTTTATCTTTCTCGATAATGACCGCAGATGCTCCATCACTAAATAATGTTCTAATGGATGCATCATGAGGATCAATATATTTAGAGTAGGTATCAGACGTAATGATTAATGCTTTTTTACAATCATCAGACTGTAAAAAATTATTAGCAATTACAAGAGCGTCAACGAATCCATTGCATCCAGCATTTATTCCTATGCAATGAGTATCATCATGCGTATCTATTTCTGAGTGGATGAAATGCGCAAGGGTAGGAAAAGATAGTGATGGAGTGTTAGTTACACTGATAATCAGGCTAATATCAGCCAATTTGTTCGCATTTATTTTTTTAACAGCATCTATGGCCAGTGATTCTGTTGTTTCAAATTCGCTTGAAATATATCGCTGTGTTATTCCTGTTTTAAGTGCAATTTTACCAGGATCCCAATCTAGAAATTTCTCAAGCTTGTTATTTGTTTCAATGACGGAACCTAAACTGACAGAAATATTAGGTATCAAAAACATTTAGATATTAGAAATTCTACAAGGATGATATGAATGTATCTAATTCTTCAACAGTCTCTAATGGTTCAAGATCATCAGCCTCCACAACTTTGTCTAAGGTTTCGGACACTTCTGATATCAACATTACTTTACACATTGAGTCCCAGCCAAAATCTTCATCCAGTGAAGTTTCAAGATCTAAATTGTCTAATTTTTCTGAGCTAATATCAAAAATTGCCATGAAAATATCTTTATTTGCTATCATCCGATTATAATAGTCCATTAAACTTTAATAGTAAATTAATAAGTTGAACAACTCCTTAAGCAAAAAAAATAGATATTTTCTAGACAAATTTTCACAAATAGATAAAAAAAATTACTCTTTGTTTGCTCAAAAAAATTTTGGTTCATCATCATATCAATTTAAAAAATCGTATTTAGATTATTTATATTCAAGCTCTCCATACTCAAATGGTTATGAAGATTTAACTCTTATAAAACAAAATAGTTTTCCTAAATTGATAGTTGGTTGCTTGCATAGAATTAAAGTGAAATTAGTTCATTCTTCTACTGGGATAATTAAAGAAGTTTCATCTTTGCACAATCTTATGATTGATAATGATCATTATGGATGCGGATATATGCTGTTATCAGATGCCCTAAATAAAGATCCAATATTTTTTGTTCCTGGCGTTGAAGGAGAATTAAATAAGTTTTATAAAAGGGTTGCACATTTTAAGGTTAATGCTTCATGGTTTAGAAAAATTACTTTTAGCAATCCAATCAACACAATAAAGCGCTTATTAAAAATACCAGTTTCAAAAAAAGAAATAGAGAAATATAAAAAAAACTTCCGTCATAATAAGCTAAAATTTTTGCTGAAAAGTGATTCTATTTTTGAAGATTTGATTCAAAAAGACTTTCAAAAAATAGATGGCTTCAGAGTTACTGAGGATTTTTTAAAGTGGAGAGTTTTTTCTGCTGAATTAGCTTACGTTACTAGGTTAGTTATTCATGATGGTAAGAGTTTTATAGCTATTACTTTTGGGATAAGAAAGAATATTCCAGTATGTAGAATAATATACTGCTCTATGAACTCTCAACAATCTTCAGATTTACTTTTTAGTGAAGCATGTAATTTATCCAAAGCATTGGGTTTCCTTGTGATTTTGCATGCCTCAGATTGCTATTTCTCAAAAAATAGCTGTGCTAAACAAAAGTTTATTCAGATTAAAGATTCTCCAAACATATATTTTTGTTCCAAAAGTAAAGATAATGTTCATTCTAGCCATTGGGGTTTGCTTGGAGATTATGGATTTGATGAGTTTTCTTTTAGTAAAAATAGATTATGACAGGTAGATGTATTATTTCTTTTGACTGCGAAAGCAAGTGGGGCATGGCAGATAATTTATCTTTTCTGCATGAGGAAAAACTTACTGAAGATAATCTCATCCTAATTTATAAAGACTTGATAATTATTTTGGATTCTTATAATTTCCCAGCTACGTTTGCATTTGTAGGTGCCTTAACTATGAGCCCTAAATATTTTCTTGATAACTGGTACGATCAACTAAAAAGCTCTCCAAGTCATGCCAAGTGGCTTAAAAAATTTTTTCAAGATGTAGATAATAAAAACTTAACAGGCTGGTTCTGTCCAGAGCTTTTAAATATAGTCTCTCGCTCATCAATGTCTCATGAAATTTGTTCGCATGGTTTCACCCACCTAGCATGGAAATCTGCAACCCCAGAATCTCTTGAGATAGAAGCCAGAGGTATCGAGGATTGGAGTCAACAAAATAATATAAAACCCACCTCATTTATTTTTCCAAGAAATCAAGTAGGCAACAGAGCATTTCTTAATAAAATAAATGTAAAAGGTTATAGAGATCAACCTAAGTATTTATCGTCATCTTCGATAATACCCAGGATTAAAGCTTTGATTAGCGAATTTAATATATATCCAAATTCACAGCATCATAATTTCTATAAAAATTTTATTGCAATTCCAGGAGGCTTTTTTTTAAATTGGAGGAGTGGTTTAAGGAAATTAATTCCTATTACATACTCAGTTATGAGGTTTAAAAATGCATTAAACCATGCAGCAAAAAATAATGGGACAATTAATCTATGGTCTCATCCTCATAATTTTATAACTGGGCGAAAGCAATTCATATTTTTTAAAAAATGTATGATAGCCCTCAAAGAAAAAGTTGACTCCGGAGATATAAATGTTTTAACACAAGCTGAATATCTTTTAGAGATTGAGACAGCCAAGAAATCCTTAAATCCATTACTTGATAGTGTTTCTATTGTTATTCCAGTTTCTGGAGGAGTGCAATTTCTTCATGAATTGATTCAAGCTATAAAGCTTCAAACTTATACCCCCTCAGAGATTATTTTTATTATTTCAAGAGTTGATGATTACGAAAAAATTTCTTCAATACTAAGTTCAGAAACTGAGTTAAATATTTTTTTTAAAGTTATAGATCCAGCATATCCGGGAAAAGCAAGAAATATAGGAGCTAAAATGTCGTCTTCTAAATGGTTAGCATTTCTAGATTTGAGAACTGTTCCTTGTCCGGAGTGGCTTGAAAAAATGATTTGCGGAGCTATTTTAAATGATGCTCAGTTTGTAGGTGCAAAAATGATTTGTTCTTCAGATTCCAGCTTTACTGAGTACTTAAAAGCGGCAACCTTTGGAAATTCGTCCGCTCCTTGTTTACCAGGATCTATTGTACTGAATGAAACATTTAAAAACACTCGTGGATTTCTCGCTAACGTTCGTGCTGGAGAAGATTGGGAATGGATTAAGAGAATAACGAAAAATGTAAGGTCAAGCTGGACAGAGCAAATTGTTATTTCTTACAAAGGGCTTCCCTCGAATCTATATGATACAACTAAGAAATGGTTGAGGTATTCTATTGAAAATTCTAAAGTAAACATTCTGTTCAAAGAAAAATTTTTTTATGTATCATTAATTTTTATATTTTTTGCAATATTTTTATATAGATGGAATCATATTATTTCTGGGGATACATGGGACATTAATAACCCTCTCTTTATTCCTAATTTAAACAAAATTTTTTGGTTTATTTTAATCTCGCTATATATTCTTTTTAGAGGCATTATTAAACCTCTTAAAAATAATACTAGTCTTCACTTCTTGCTTCCATATAAATGGTTTTTGATTGCAATTTTAGGAGCCATAATTGATATTACAAAGGCTCCTGGCCGTATTCTTGGTTTTTTTTCATACATCAAGACAAAAAAAAATTCTTTAAATGAGCTCTGAATTTTCTATAATACGAATGCTGACTGTAAATAATTAGGATATTAAATTGAAATTACTTGTTACTGGTGGTGCTGGCTTTATTGGATCTGCATTTATAAGGAAGTCCCTCATAAGAGGATACAAAATAATAAATATTGATTCATTAACCTATGCTTCTTGTATAGAAAATCTTGCGTCTGTAAAAGACCACTCAAATTATAGCTTCATTAATTTAGATATTAGAGATAGATGTAAAGTCGCTGAAACAGTAACTGCTATAGAGCCTGATGCAATTATACATTTAGCTGCTGAAACTCATGTTGATAGGTCAATTGATAGCCCAATTAATTTTGTTGAAACTAATATTTTGGGCACATTCAATCTTCTTGAAGCAGCTCGTTTGTATTGGATTAAAAGAAAAAATCCTTCAAATTTTAAATTTCTTCATGTTTCTACAGATGAGGTTTTTGGTTCGCTTGGTCCAGATGGTTTTTTTACAGAGGATTCTAAATATTCTCCTCGAAGCCCTTACTCAGCCTCTAAGGCTTCGTCAGATCACCTAGTAAGAGCTTGGGGTGAAACTTTTAATCTACCAGTTCTTATTACCAATTGCTCCAATAACTATGGGCCTTTTCAATTTCCAGAAAAATTATTACCTCTTGCAATTATGAATGCTATAAATGGAAAAGATATTCCAATATATGGGGATGGAAAAAATATTAGAGATTGGCTTCATGTTTCCGATCATGTCAATGCTTTGATTTTAGTTCTTGAGGAAGGAAGGCTTGGATCAACCTACAATATTGGTGGTAATAATGAGCATGAGAATATAGAAATTATCAAAAAGTTATGTGATATTCTTGATAAAGAATTGCCTAAGGAGGTTTCATACAGTAACCAAATAAAATTTGTTGCTGATCGTCCAGGACATGATCAACGATATGCAATTGATTCAGCAAAGATTTCTAATGAATTAGGTTGGATGCCTCATGTTTCTATTGATGAAGGTCTTAAAGAAACAATCCTATGGTATTTAGATAATAAGAAATGGTTAAAAGATTTGGAATCAAGAGATGGTGTTGGTAAAAGGCTTGGAAGTAACTCTTGATCGTTTTATTATTTGGTCAAGGAGGACAGGTTGGTTTAGAACTTAAAAAATCTTGTCCCAGTTCTATTAGTTTAATTTCTAAAAGTAGTATAGATGTTAATTTCACATCTTTGGACGATATATCGGATTGTATTTATCAATCTAAACCAGATTTTATTATTAATGCTGCCGCTTTTACTGATGTTGAAAAGGCTGAAGCAGATCCAGATCAAGTTTTTCAAGTTAACTCCTTGGCTCCAGAAACTATTGCAATGCACGCAAAAAATCTCAATATTCCATTACTTCATATTTCAACAGATTTTGTATTTGACGGATCTGGAAATAAACCGTGGTTGCCAAAAGATAAAGCAAATCCTGCAAATATATATGGAAAATCTAAGGCTGATGGTGAAAGACGAATAATTCAATCAGGTTGCAAATACTGCGTCCTGAGAACCTCATGGATTTTTTCTGAACATAATAAGAATTTTCTTAAAACTGTAATAAATATATCTAAAACAAATAAATCAATTTCTGTGGTTAATGATCAGATTGGCGGACCAACATCTGCCAGATCTATTGCTGGAGCTTGCTATAAAATCATTGACTCATACTCTAAGAATAAATTTGTTTCAGGAATTTTTCATTTCACTGGATATCCAGATGTTAGCTGGGCTGCTTTTGCAAAAGCTATTTTTTCTTTGATGAGGTCTGATACTAGGGTAAAAGAAATCTCTTCTGCTGAGTTTAAATCAGTTGCACGCAGGCCTAAAAATGCACAATTAAATTGCGACTCTCTCTATTCAACATATAATATAAAGCGTTCATCATGGAAGTTAGATTTAGTAGAAGTAATTAATGCTTTAAATAAAAATGAAAATTAGCAGAAAAGGAATTATATTAGCTGGAGGAACTGGCAGTAGATTATTTCCAGCTACGGTTAGCGTTTCCAAGCAATTACTTCCAATCTATGATAAGCCGATGATTTTTTATCCATTAGCAACACTTATGTCTGCAAATATTAATGATATCGCTATCATCATTAGAGAAGATGACTATAAGAGTTTTTATGATCTATTGGGAGATGGAAAACAATTTGGAATATCCATTACTTATATCTTTCAACCATCACCAGATGGCTTGGCTCAAGCTTATATTCTTGCTGAAGCATTTCTAAGCGGACATTCATCTGCGATGATTTTAGGTGATAATATTTTTTATGGGTTTGGGTTAACCGATATCTTGCTGGAAGCTTCCTTGCAACAAAACGCAACTATTTTTGGATATAGAGTGTCAGATCCTTCAGCCTATGGTGTTGCTTCATTTGATTCTAAGGGTAATGTCTCTGACATTGAAGAAAAACCTATTAAACCACTATCTAATTATGCAATTACAGGATTATATTTTTTAGATGGATCTGCTCCTTTAAAAGCAAAAACAATTAAACCGTCTCAACGTGGAGAATTAGAAATTACTTCTTTATTAGAAATATACATGAATGAAAATCAATTAGCTCTTAAAAAATTAGGTAGAGGATTTGCTTGGCTGGATACAGGAACTCACGAGAATCTTTTAGAATCTTCAAATTTTATTAGATCTCTTCAGCTTAGGCAGGGATCGCAAATAGGCTGTCTTGAAGAAATTGCTTTTAATAACCAATGGATTGGAAAAAAACAAATAAAAGATCAGGCACAAAAATTTTCTAAAACTTTATACGGAGAATATCTTCAAAGCTTACTTAGCTAAGGGCAATCTATGTGTGGAATAGCAGGTTTTCTTGATCAAAGGAGTCATCTTCAATTCGAAGAATCACACAGGGTCCTAAAAAAAATGGGTAAAGCTATTTTTGTACGAGGCCCTGATAGTATGGGTACATGGTCTGATTCTAGTAAAAAAATTTTCTTAGCTCATCAAAGATTATCTATCTTGGATTTAAGCAAAGCTGGATCCCAGCCTATGAAATCTTTCTCATCAAGATATTACATCACATATAATGGCGAGATCTACAATCACATAGAGTTGAGAGCTCAGTTACTAAAAGACTTCAAGTTTAATAACTGGACTGGTTCTTCTGATACTGAAACCCTTTTAGCAATGATTGAGCACTATGGTCTCAATCATACTCTTTCTAAAATACATGGCATGTTTGCTTTTGCTGTTTGGGATGATAATGAAAGAAAATTATTCATATGCAGGGATCGTTTTGGTGAAAAGCCAGTGTACTTTTCATCTTCAAATAATAATCCAGGGTTTTTTATTTTTGGCTCAGAGCTTTCTGCTCTTAAAGCGCATCCTCAGTTTAATACTAAAATTAATAAAGATGTTTTAAAACAATATGTTCAACTAGGTTATGTGCCTAAATCACAATGTATATTTTCGGGAGTTTCGAAAGTCAAGCCTGGTAGTTATATAGTTGTAGATCCAGATCTTATGGAAATAAAAGAATATATTTATTGGGATGCAAGTTCCATCTCACTAAAGTCACATCAAAATCCATTCATAGGAAATTTCCAAGAGGCAAGTGATGAATTAGAATCTCTATTGATAAAAAAAGTATCCAATCAGATGATTTCAGATGTTCCATTAGGGTCTTTTCTTTCTGGAGGAACGGATTCATCCTTAATTACTGCAATCATGCAGTCTCAATCGATTCAACCAATTAAAACATTTACAATTGGTTTTGATGAAAAGGAGTGGGATGAGTCTTTCCATGCTAGTTTAGTTGCAAAAGCTATTGGGACTAATCATTCAGAGGATAAGGTAACGTTTAAAGAGGCTATGTCAGTAATCCCTAGTCTAAGTGAAATTTATTCTGAGCCATTTGCAGATGCATCTCAAATACCTACTCATGTTGTTTCAAAAACAGCCAAAAAAAGCGTAATTGTTGCTTTGACTGGTGATGCGGGAGACGAAATTTTCTGTGGATATGATCGATATCATACAACTCAAAAAATTTGGAATATTATTAAATTTTTCCCATCTCCTCTCATCAACTCAATAGAGCAGAAAATTGCAAACATGTCGATAGAAAAATTAAACCATTATTATCAGTTTATTTGTAGAATTATTCCGTCATTATCAAGGATTTCAAGACCTGGGGATAAAATCAAAAAGGGCCTTAGATTAATAAACCAAAGATCTTTTGGTGATTTATATATTAATTCTCAAAAATTATGGAGTAGCTCAGATAATATTTTTCTATCTAATCTAACTGATTCTAATTCAACGTCTTTCAATCAATTCGATTCCTCTTTTAGCGACATTGAACAAGCTATGCTTTATGATACTTTGGGATATCTTTCAGATGATATTCTTGTAAAAGTTGACAGGGCAGCAATGTCAGTTTCTCTGGAGACTCGCGCTCCATTTCTTGATCATGAAATATATAGTTTTGCTTGGTCTCTTCCTCTTGCTTATAAATATGAAAAAGGAAATGGAAAGAGAATTCTTAAAAATATCCTTTATAAATACGTAGATAAAGAGATTCTTGCAAGGCCAAAAATGGGATTTGGAGTTCCAGTTGGTGATTGGATCAAAGGACCTCTTAAAGATTGGGCTGATGATTTATTAGATCCAGCAAACATTAAAGATCAAGCAAATTTCTGCCCAAATACCATCCAAAAAACATGGAAAGAGCATTTAAGTGGAGATAGAAATTGGCAGAATCAACTTTGGAGTATCTTGATGTTTCAATCTTGGTATAAAAATTTTTATAATAAATGATTAATTCTAATCAGTTTTTAAAAGAGGATTTTCGTACTGGAAAATCAAAAAAGATTCTTTTTGTCATTTCTGAAGATTGGTATTTTATCTCTCATAGACTCTTTTTAGCGAAATATGCTATTTCGCAAGGCTTTGAGGTCTCATTACTTACAAATGTAACAAAATATCAAAAACATATAGAGTCGTGTGGCATCAATCTAATTAATTGGGATATCAAAAGAAGGTCAGCTAACATCTTTACTGAAATTAAATCTATTATGATTCTCCTCAAAGCAATAAAGAAAATACATCCTGATATTATTCATGCGGTTGGTCTTAAGCCAATTCTATATGGAGCAGTCTCTGCAAAATTACGTAGAGTTCACATTAGGATATTTGCATTTGCTGGACTTGGCTATGTATTTAGCTCAACACAATATCTAGCGCGTTTATTACGACCATTTATTATATTAATTATGAAGGTTTTATTAAAGAACAGATACTCAACATTAATTATGCAAAATAAGGACGATGCTAAGGTATTTATAAAAAAAAATATTGTAAAGAAATCTCAAATTAAAATAATAAAAGGTGCTGGTGTAGATACTGAAATATTTTCAGGATCAATAAATTCTTCTAAAACTCCAATTGTTCTTTTGCCTGCACGTCTATTAAAAGATAAAGGAGTAGAAGATTTTTTTAGAACTGCTGAAATTTTGAAAAATCAGGGTATCAATGCACGATTTGTTATAGCCGGAAGAGAAGACCCTAGCAATCCTGAGGCAGTAGACAAAGAATCTCTTGCAAAGTTGAGTGAATCTAATGTTGTTGAGTTTTGGGGGCACGTCGATAACATGGCCAATGCATTTAAAAAATCTTCTATAATTTGCTTGCCTTCATTTCGAGAAGGACTTCCTAAAGCCCTGCTTGAAGCAGCTAGTTGCGAAAAACCAATCGTAACTTATGATGTTCCTGGTTGCAGAGAGGTAGTAATTAATAACTTAAATGGATTCCTGGTTAATTTTAGAAAAATAAATGAATTAGCTGCTGCTATCCAAAAATTGCTATTAGATGAATCTCTTAGAATTAGTATGGGAAAAGCTGGAAGAGATTTAGTTTTAAAGGAATTTTCACAGGAGAAGATTGCAAAGCAGACAGAATCAATATGGCTATCAAAGATAAATATTCCCAATAGATAACTTATAATTCATTTTTAACTTACTATATTTTACTATCCCAATTAAGATATAATTTAAGTTTACCTACAAATCTAATTATGTCTCAAGATATTAAGCTAATCTCGTCTATAGTTCTCTTTTTTATTATTAGCCTAAATTTAAGTGCTCAGGATATTGATCCTTCCTTTCTTGACTCCTTGCCAGATGATGTGGCGAAAAAGTTAGAACAAGATTTACAAGATCAAGAAGATGTTGAAGTCTTATTTAGGGGAAATACCTCAATTGAAGGTAATAAAGCAATATTAAAGAAAATTCAAAATCAAGTTGATAGTTTAAAAGTAGCAATTGAGGGCAGTTCTGGAGATAGCGCTTTACCAAGATTTGGAGAGAACTTTTTTAGCTCAATCCAGTCATCTTTTTCTCCAATTAATCTTCCCAATATTTCAGACGATTATGTTCTTGATTATGGAGATGAGCTTACAATTTTATTAACTGGATCTGTGAATGAAGATAGTGTTTCTATGGTTCAGCGGGATGGCTCAATTCTGGTTGGAAATCTTACAAAGGTTTTTGTCAGAGGATTGCAATTGGATAAGGCTGCAGAAGCCATTCAAGCTTCTATGGAAACTACTGCAATTGGCGTAAAAACATCGACAACATTATCAGGATTAAGGGATATACAAGTTTTTTTGCTAGGGGAGGTTTCCAGTCCAGGTTTATATACATTAAGTGGTGCATCTAATGTTTTGCATGCGCTGAATGTTGCCGGAGGTATATCAAATAATGGTTCATATAGAAAAATTGAACATAAAAGAAATAATCAGGTAATAGTTACCCTAGACTTATATCAAGTAATGGCTTTCGGCAGACAACCATTCAGCTCACAACTAAGATCTGGCGATATTATTTTTGTCAATCCAAAAGGGTTTGAAGTGCCAGTCTCTGGAGGCGTGTCTCGTAATGCCTTGTATGAAATGCTTGCAAATGAAACAGCTAATGATGCAATTAAATTCGCCGGTGATATATCTCCATATTATCTCGGTAACCACTTTATTTTAAAAAGATTTAACGAGGGAAAAATTAACGAGCTTCAGATCAATTTAAGCCAGTCTATTGAAACAGTACTCAAGCCAAGAGATTCAATTACACTACCTTTTTATACACCAGATCAAGAGTCTATAAAAACTGTTCAAATATCAGGAATGGTTGCAAATCCTGGTACTTTCAATATTTCTGATGGAGAAAGATTATCTTCAATAGTTAAAAGAGCTGGAGGATATAAACCATTAGCGTATCCATACGGCAGCGCTTTATTTAGAGAGAATGCAAAAACTCTGGAATCAAATTTTAACGATAGAATTTACAGAGATACTCTAAATTTTATTGTCTCTAATCCTCAAGAAGTTGGAGGAACTTCTGGTTCATTGTCTTTATTGCTAGAAGAATTAAAAAATTATCGACCTAAAGGAAGAGTAGTCACTGAATTTGAACTAAGTAGAATATCGAATAACCCGGTTTTAGATACCGTTTTGTCAGATGGTGATATCATCTCAGTTCCTCCTTTATTAAATCAGGTATATCTTTTTGGTGAGTTTAATCAACCAGGGTCTACCCAGTTTCATTCTAATTTCACCCTTGATCAATACATTCAAAATGCTGGTGGTATGAAAGATACCTCAACCAAAAATTTGATTATAATTGATCCGAACGGAAAAACTCATTTCTATAAAAAAACGTTCTTTAAACCATTTAGCTCTGAACCTGCTATTTATCCAGGAAGTATTATTTATGTATCAAGAGATATTGGAAGAATTGAAGGTGTTAAGTTTGCAGCAACATTTGCTCCAATTCTAAGTAGCTTGGCAATCTCTTTAGCCTCATTAAATTCAATAAATGACTAAGATTTAATAAAATATATTAATTTATTTTCTTAAAAATTGATGATGCACAACAGCATAGGCCTAAACTCTAAGTTTCTAGGACCTTTTTTATATATAATCTCGATTCTGCTCTCAAATTATAGTCTTGCTGCAAATCAAGATTACATTTATCCCTCAAAATTACCAAGTTTTTCGAACTATGGAACTATCGGATTAATACAAATGCCGAGTGCAAGAATGCATTCTGAGGGAACCTTAGCATTTGCATGGACCCATAATGATCCTTACCTTCGTGGCTCAATTGTTGCCTATCCGTTTGACTGGTTCGAGGCTTCGTATCAATATACTGATGTCAATAATGCTTTATATAGTAATGTTCCCTCTTTTAGTGGCTCTCAAACTTATAAAGACAAAAGCTTTGATACTAAATTTCTTTTAAGACAGGAAGGTATTTTCTCTCCAGCAATTGCAGTTGGAATAAGAGATATTGCTGGTAGTGGTATTTTCTCTGCAGAATATCTTGTTGCGTCAAAATTTTATAGAAATTTTGATTTTACATTAGGTATTGGATGGGGAATATTAAACAAGAATAGGATATCTAATCCTTTAAGCCAAATTAGCAATAATTTTGATAATCGAGTTTATAATTTTGACACACGAGGTGGAGAATTAGATCCTGGAAAATATTTCAGAGGTGATGCAGGATTATTTGGAGGTATAGAACTATATTTACCTAATGCAGGCGGAAGTAGAATTAAGCTTGAGTATGATGGAACCAATTATGGAAATGAGGGGTTCAATCCTGGTCAAGGAAATGAAGCGCTTTTATTTGATACTCAAAAATCTCAAGCTTCTAGAGTTAATATTGGTTTTGTTTATCCAATAGGAGAGTTCTTTGATCTTAGATTGAGTTATACAAAGGGAAATACCTTATCTTTTGGTTTCAATGCACATATAAATTTTTCAAAAAAAGAACCAATTACTGCAAAAAAAGATAAGTACAAAAAGATACAAGATTCTGACGCGGTAAAGGAAATTAGTGGAAGAAGTAATTTTTACTTATACCGTTCTGCACTATATTTTTTAAATGATAAAGAGCTATTTCTTCAAGCTGCAACCCAAGAAAACGAGACACTTTCAATTGCATATATGCAAAATTATCACACTAGCTCGGTAAGAGCCACAGGAAGAGTTGCCCAGACCCTAGATGAAATTATGCCAGATGACATCAAATCATTTAAAATTACTTCCGTTAATGCTGCAATGGGTATGCATACTGTTACAATTGACAGAGAGTCCTTTGTAAGAAATCAACCTTATAATCTCTATAAGCTGGCTTCTAAAAATATAGATATTGACTCGGTGAAATATGATAAGAAAAATTATGATTTTCAACCAAAGACTACATATCCTATTCATTTTTGGGAATTTGCTCCTGACATTAGATCACAAATTGGAGGCCCTGATGGGTTTTACTTTGGTGATATAAGATTTATATTTAAATCTGAATTATTAATTAACAAAAGCTTTGATCTATTCACCAGAGTATCCGCTTCAGTTTTTGATAATTTTGATGAACTGAAGCTTAAATCAGACAGTATTATTCCGCGTGTTAGGACTGACATAGTTGATTATCTAAAAGAGGGAAGAAAATTCAGTATTGATGAGCTGCAATTAAGCTACTTTAGTAATCCAACTAAAAATATATATACAAAAGCTGCGTTTGGATTATGTGAAACCATGTTTGGTTGTGCGGGAGGCGAAATATTGTACAGGCCTTTTCAGAATAATTATGCTTTAGGTGTTGAGGCATATCATGTGAAGCAACGTGAGTACAAACAAAGACTTGGTTTTAAAGACTACCAAACAAACACTGGCTTTATTTCACTCTACTTAAATGAACCTAAATTCCAAATATTAACTAAATTACAAGGTGGTAAATTTCTTGCTGGAGATTCTGGCATTAGATTAGACATATCAAGAAGATTTAAAAGCGGTATGGCTATGGGAGTTTTTGCTTCTAAAACTGATATTAGCAAGGAAGAGTTCGGAGAGGGCAGCTTTGATAAAGGATTTTATTTCTGGATTCCATTGGAATCATTTTTTACTAATTATCAAAGAGGGCACACAGGGTTTGGTTTAAGACCTGTTACTAGAGACGGAGCCGCTACTTTGAATATTTCCCATACTCTATACTCTGTCACTGAGGGCGCCTCTGAGTTTACATTTAATCGTGACTGGGATGATCTGTATGAATAAAACAAAAACAAAAACTAAAATTAAGGGTTTGCTTATGATATTCCTAATTAGCTCTTGCTCAGGATTTGATTTTATACAAGCAGCACCAGTATTAAAAAATTATCTTGTAGGATATAAAGACATAGTGATTTCAGATGATTTTATCAGTCAACAAGAATACTCTTTTGTAAAGATAAAGATTGGTAAATCTCAACCTGTAATCCTGTCACTAGCTTATATTAGAGACGGAGTTTATGAATGGGTTTCCGCTGATGGGGCACGAATATTCACATCTAACGGGCGAATTATTAAAACACAAGGCTTAGTTTCTAATTCTCAATTAATGAATAAGAAGAATTTTCCTTCTATTAATTTGCTTCCGGTGAAGCAATCTAGATTAATAGAGCTTACCAATCCTCATACCATTACTGAACAAATTTCTAATACTTATATTGAATATGAGAGGGATTCTTTTATCTCACTGAAGGAAGAGGTGAAAACAATTGCGTTTAGATGGAACTATATTAATACCTATTTGATCAATTTTGATGACGGGCTTGTTATTCAATCAGTGCAGAAAATCCACCCTAATTTAGATGAATTTCACTTAGAATTTTATTATAAATTTTAATTTACTAAATAGTTTAAAAAAAAATACCGGCATGGGCCGGTATTTTTTAAATGAATATTAATTATTCAGCTGTTCTTGTAGCTGTGCTTGTTACAACTGACGTTGAGACAACATCAACTGTAGTCGGTACCTGAGTGGTAACTACCTCAGTACTGTCTAAGACCTCAGTTAGCTCTTCAATAACTTGGCTTTGTACATCGTATGTTTCTTCACTTATAGTAGTATTTTCAACAACTTCATCATTCTTTTGAATAATATAGATATCGGCGCCACCTAGATCATCTCCACTATCGATAGCAGACGCTGCCCCTCTGTAATCATCTGCAGCAATTGTCGATGTTGCAGTGTATGTTTGCGTAGCGGTAGAGGTTGATGAAGTAGTCCTAGTAGCTGTAACTTGGGCTTGAGTTTCTTCAGTATAAGTCGCTCCTGCAACTGTAATTGGAGAATTAGTAGTAGTGTCAGTCATTGTTGCCGATGCTGTAGTAGACTCAACAATTGTTTCAACAACATATTCTTCAATGGTTGTCGGTGCAGGTGTAGGTGCAGGTGTAGGAGCCGGTGTCGGTGCAGGTGTAGGAGCCGGTGTAGGAGCCGGTGTCGGTGCAGGTGTCGGTGCAGGTGTAGGAGCCGGTGTCGGTGCAGGTGTAGGAGCCGGGGTATCATCATCGTCGTCATCAACTACAGCTGCTATGGCAGCAGCGGCAGCAACAGCTGCAGCAATTGCTCCAGCACTTAGACTGCCAGTTGCTTCTTTCATTGCATCTTCGCCACCAGCCTTAGGATCTGGTTGGTCGTCTGCGGAAAGGTTGCCAGCATAACTAATGTTAAGCAAGGAGAAGACTCCAGCAAGAAGAATATTAAGTTTGTTTTTCAATTTAGCCATCAGTTATTCCTACGTAAAAGTTATATCATATCGTAAATTTGAGGTTTCTGGAATCAATTTACAATATTTCAGTTTCAATTTTCGCTTCTATTCTATTGATTAAAATACATTTGTAAACAAAAAGTGTTAAATAAATGTAAGCTCAATCACTCAACAATATCCATTTTAGTATAAAAAGTGTATTTGTAAACACTTTGAGCAATTCTTCTAAAATACAGAATCTTAATATTTAATAGCTTACAACTATATTAATGGAACTAATTACTTTCATCTTATGAAATATTAATTATCTATAATGATTAATTTATTACTAAAAAATATATTATTTTGCTAACATCTTTCACTCGGGATGTAGCGCAGCCTGGTAGCGCACCTCGCTGGGGGTGAGGTGGTCGTCGGTTCAAATCCGGCCATCCCGACCACAAAATTGATTTCGAATGTAACTTTTAAGCTAATTGTTTATAATATTGAAAAAATTATCCACTAATTAGATACTTCCACATTGCCAAATCTCAAAACAAATATACTCGATTGCACACTAAGGGATGGTGGTTATTATAATTCTTGGAATTTTAGTAATAATTTACTAAAAAAATATTTTTTGGCTATAGAACATTCCAGTGTTTCACATGTTGAATTAGGTTTTAGATTTGTTGATAAAAGCAATGGGCTTGGATCGTTTGCATATACATCTGAAGACTTTATTGATCAATTAGATCTTCCCACTGATAAACTTTATGGGGTGATGATTAATGCTCAGGATTACCTGAAGTTAAAAGATCCTGTTAATGAATTAAAGAAATCTTTTAAAGAGGCTCATAACTCTAAAATTTCATTTGTAAGAATTGCTGTAGATCTTCCCAGCGCTTCTGAATGTATTTTCATTGCTAAAACTCTGGATACTTTAGGTTATTCAGTGATGATAAATTTGATGCAGGCTAATTTATATCCAGAAAAACAATTAACTCAGGCTATTAAGCATATAAAAAAATGGGATTCAGTAGATGTTTTATATTTTGCTGATTCTTTAGGTTCCATGCTTCTAAAGGATGTTCATGCGCTTATTAAGGTAATTAAAAAAACTTGGCATAGAGATATAGGATTTCATGCCCATAATAATATGCATCTAGCATTATCTAATGCTATCGGAGCCAGCGAAGCTGGTTGTAAGTTTTGCGATAGTACCTTTTTTGGTATGGGCAGAGGAGCTGGCAATGCACAAACTGAAAGTCTTCTGCTAGAAACAAGTGGAGATTATGAAAATGCAAAAATGCAATTAGCTTTAAAGTCGTTTGAAACGCTTAAAAAGAAATATAATTGGGGGCCCAACTCCATGTATCATTTTGCTGCGAAGCATAAAATACATCCAACTTACATCCAGAGATTGATTGCTGACAAAAGGTATTCCTCAGATTATGTTGTTAAAACCCTTAACTATCTAAAAGATACAAAAAGTTCTTCATTTAACGAGGAGATGCTTTCAAAATTTACATATTTCTCTGATTTGCATCACAAGGGAACATGGAATGCATCAAATTATTTAAAAGGCAAAAGTGTTTTATTAATTGGCTCAGGGCCTTCTGTGCAAAGAAGCTCAAAAAAAATTGAATTATTTATTAGAAAACATTCACCATTTGTAATTACATTAAACATCAACCAACACTTAAACCAGGCATACATAGATTCTATTATTGCTTCAAATATTAATAGAATTTTATTGGATTTAGAGTTGTATAAAACTTTAAAATGTCATGTCATCCTTCCAAAAGCTTGCTTTTCAAATTTAGTGAAAGAGACAGTGTCTGAAAATTTTATTTTAGATTATGGACTCTCAATTAAAGAAAATTCATTCAAATCAAGCTCTAAGGGTTGCACATCAGAATGGCAGGAAGTTACCGCATACGCATTACTTTTTTTATTACAGGCATCTCCCAAAAAATTATTTCTTGCTGGCTTTGATGGATATTCTAAAGATGATACCCGGCATAATATGCTAAATATAATTTTTCATAAATACTTAAGTGCAAAACATTCAGTGGAGCCTCTTTCTCTTACGGCTTCTAATCATGAGTTTTTAAAAATCTATAAATTTGAAAGATAAAGAAATATTAAATATCAATCATTATGAATTATATGTCTTTGATTGTGATGGAGTTTTGCTGGATTCCAATCAATTAAAATCTAAAGCATTTAGATTAACTTTAGAGAATTATCCTAAAAACTTAGTCGATGACTTTATTTCTTATCATGAATTGCATGGAGGCATTTCAAGACATATTAAATTTGAATACTTTTTAAAAAATATTCTTAAAAAACAAAATTTTCAAGTAGAGCTCAAAGTTTTGCTTGATAAATTTTCTCTATTTTCAACTCAGCTTTTGATAAAAGATGCAAAGCTTATTCCAGGGATAAAAGATTTGTTAAAAAAGTTAAATAAAGAAAGAAAATATATAATTGTCTGCTCAGGCACAGAGGAATATGACCTAAAAAGAATTCTAGCCGCAAAAAAAATTGACCATTACTTTTCCGAGATATATGGAAGTCCAAAAACAAAAAATGAAATTCTTTCAACAGCGCTTACCAATTATAAAAATAGTCCAATGAGAGGTATTTTTTTTGGAGATGCATTGTTAGATTATGAGGTTGCAAAAAAAAATGCTTTTGATTTTATATTTGTTTCATATAACTCAGATTGGAGTAATATCAGGGAAGTTCCATATTATAATGATCTAAACTCCATTCATTCTTTCAAAAAACTCAAAGTATTTGGCTCATGAAAATTATAGGCGTTATTCCATCAAGGCTTAGCTCTTCAAGATTACCAAATAAACCAATGAAGGAAATATCTGGCATCCCAATGATTGCCCATGTAATTCAGAGATCGAAATTAGCTAAAAGTTTAGATGAACTCTACTTAGTTACTGATTCAGTGGAGATATCAGAAGTCGCTAAAAAATATAATTGTAAATTTCTTTTAACAAAAAATGATCATAAAACTGGTACAGATAGAATTGGAGAGATTGTCGAAAACCTTAATGCTGATATTATTGTTAATATTCAGGGGGATGAGGCGCTAGTTACACCAGAAGATATAGATGCCTCATCGCAAATTCTTGTCAAGAGAGAAGATATAGACATCGGAATGCTTGTTACAAAGTTCAAAAATGCAAACAGCCCCTCAGATGTAAAAGTAGCTATTAATATTTTTAATGAGATTATATTTTTTTCTAGGTCTGACATCCCATTTAATTTTTTGCCAAACAAAAAATCTTTTTTGAAAGCTTATCATGTTGTAAGTTTTAGAAAGGAGGCTTTAAAAAGATTCTGCGTTTTAGATCAAACACCGATAGAAAAAATTGAATCGATAGAGTACATGAGGGCTATAGAAAATGGTATAAAAATTGGTTGTACAAAAGTTGAAAGCAAAGCCATAAGCGTTGATACAGAAAGAGATCTCGAGTTGGTAAGAGAGTTAATGAAGACTGATCAGCTTGCTAAACTATATTTAAATTATTCCAATGAATAATCAAAGCTTGATCGATACAACTCAAGATAATTTCAAAAATGACAATTTTCTAATGATTTTTCAAAAAACCTTTAGAGAAAGTCCTCTTGAATTCGCTCTGATACTAGATGAAATATCTTTAAGATATTCCTCAAATTTATACTGGTGGGTCAGTCTCACAGCATCAAGAAACTCTATAAAAGATACTCTATATAAAGAATTCTGTATTGTTAAATCGATTCAATCTTTTAGTAAGATTTATGGCAAAAAATTTGATTTTCTTGTTTCTGCCTTGCCTCAAAAATTAGTTTTAGAGCAAACTCTAGGAACGCATTGCCCTGAAATTCATATCAACAAAAGAAAAGAAAGTTTTCGTCAATCACTTAAGAGCCGAATCAGGCCCGCATACTTCTTTGTAAATAAATTGATACATGTGCTTTTAATTAAATTAAAATTTTCTAAATTAAAACAAACCTTAAATATTACTCTTGCAGAAGTCTTTTTATCTTCCACTGAAAATTATGAAAGATATTATCCAAGGCTTGAAAAATTTTTAGACCTCAAAAAAACTAAAAATATATATTTTGTACCCACAATTATAAATTCTAATTTTTATAATTTTTTCAAAATAATAAAAAATATCAAACCTGATTCAAATAATTACTTTTTTCGCGAGCTATATCTAGGCGTGAATGATTTATTGGATGCTGTTTGCTATAAAAAAGAATTACGCAAGCTTGATTTTTTAAACAACAACCGAAACCAATCTCATTGTACAGACTTTGATATCATGATCTTTAACTCATTAAAAAGCGAGCCATTTAATAGTTTGTCTGCAGAAGGCATTCTAAACTTTAAATTTTTAAAAAATTTGAAGGAAGAAAGGAATATTAAAATACTAAATTTTATAGATTGGTGGGAAAATACACCAATGGATAAAGGCGTAAATCTAGCATTAAATTCTTTTTTTCCAGAAACAAGCATAAAGGGATATATGGGATTTGTTCCCAACAGATACTCTTTTCAATTGTATCCAAGTAAGCAAGAAATACTCAGCAAAGTTGTGCCAAAAAGTATCGGTGTTATTGGCGAGGCCTTTCTTTCAATTTTACACAGATTTGATTTATCAATAAATTCTTTTCTAGCCCCAGCTTTCAGATTTGAGCATTTGAAGAATAATATATTGAAAAGTCAAAAATATTTTCTAGTCTTACCTTCTATTTATCCTGATGAATCTGACAAAATGATCGAAATAATTTTGCAGATTGCAAGACTTTTCCCGAATATTAATTTTGTTATTAAACCTCATCCTGGAGCAGGAACATTAAAAAAACTTCAAAATACCTTAAATTTAAAAAATATAATTATCGATAATTTATCAAATGTTGAAAAGCTGCTTCCAGATACAAGAATTCTAATAACCTCCTCGTCAAGCGCAGCTTTGGAGGGCATTGTTAGATCAATTCCAGCCCTAATATTGACGCATTCTGCATCAATTCCTGAAAACATCATTCCAAATTCTATTCCAGATTATTTTTGGAAATCATTTAATGATATCGAAAGTTTAAAATCAGAAATTCAGCAACTTCTACTCCAAGATACAAATTCGAATACTCAAAAAGATACTGTAAAATTAAATTATTATTTTAATTTACCAACCAATAGAAATGTTCATAGCTTTTTTTTTAATGTAGATGAATAATTTTAATAAGGTTTTTGCAGGATCAAAAGTATTGATTACTGGGCATACTGGGTTTAAAGGAAGTTGGCTTTCTTCTTGGCTAAAATTATTAGGCGCAAATCTCATCGGGGTTTCCGATCAAGTGAAAACTAACCCATCACATTATGAATATATCCTCAATATTTTTAATAAAGATTTGACAGCTGATATTAGAAACTTGAATGTCTTAAAAGAAATTATTAAAGAAAATAAGCCTGAGTTTATCTTTCATTTAGCAGCTCAGCCTATAGTTTTAGATTCATATAGAGACCCTTATTCTACTTTTACTTCAAATACTTTGGGCACAATTAATTTACTCGAAGCATTAAGAACATACACTGAAGAATGCAATGTTGTGATTATTACTAGTGATAAATCTTACGAAAATCTAGAGCTTGATAGAGGCTATCACGAGGAAGATAGAATTGGGGGCCTTGATCCATATAGTGCCTCCAAAGGTGCAGCTGAGTTAGCAATAAAAAGTTACTTCGCATCATTTTTTAAAGTAAATCATAGAGTTAAATTAGCTGTTGCAAGAGCAGGAAATGTAGTTGGCGGAGGAGATTGGTCTAGTGGAAGAATTGTTCCAGATGCTATTAAAGCGTGGCAAGATAACAAACCACTGATTATAAGAAATCCATACTCAACAAGACCTTGGCAACATGTATTAGAGCCACTGCATGGATATCTCTTGCTTGCAAAATTTTTAAAATTAAAAAAACCTATAAATGGTGAAGCATTTAATTTCGGACCACATGCTGATCAAACTTTTAATGTTGCAGATGTTACAGAAATTTTAAAAAAATATCTCTTAGGTTTTTCTTGGGAAGCAGATTTTAAAAATAACAGCAATATATATGAATCAAAATTACTTGCATTGAATATAACTAAAGCAAATAAAGACCTTGATTGGTCGCCAACATTAAGTATTGAAGATACCTTTAGATTAACTGCTGAGTGGTATGAAAATTTTTATGAATCTGCTAAAAGTGAACATATTTTTAATTTCACAATTGATCAAATAGAGAATTATATTCAAAAGTTATGAAAGATAGTCCCTGTTCTAAAACAGAGTTAAAAATTATTCCTACTGATGGAGGGAATGTATTGCATGGCTATCTCAAAAATAATCCTGAAAAAATAGACATACATGAAGTGTACTTTTCCACTATACAAAAAGATCAGATTCGTGGATGGAAAATGCATAAAAAAATGACTGTTAACTTGATTGTACCAATTGGGAAAGTAAAAATTCATTTGATCCAAGATAAGGATAATAGTTCTGATTATCAACGATATGAAGAAGTCTTATCTCAAAGTCCATACTTTAGACTTTGCATTTCTCCTGGTGTTTGGTTTGCATTTGAAGGTCTGTCAAAATTTGAGAGCTTAATATGCAATATTGCTGACATGCCCCATGATCCTAAAGAGGTTGTAAGAAAAGATTTTAGTTTTTTTTGCTAATACATAAAAATTAACGATAATCTCAAATTGTTTTTTAAAAATAATTCTTTATTAATTCTTAAAACTAAAGAGCAAACACTATAATGGCTCTTATTAACTGGAAGCATCATCTGAGCTAAGTTAGTATATTTATTTAATGTAAGAAAACTATTATGAATAATCATGATTTGCTGGATGGACCTCAGACAAAATGTCAAATATGTGGCAACATCGACTTGCAAACAGTAATTGATCTTGGTAATCAGCCATTAGCGGATAAATTATCATCTATTGAAAATGCATATCTTGAAGAAACCTCATATCCATTAGAGCAAAAATGGTGCAATATTTGTGGGCTTAATCAGCTTAGTTACATTACTCCTGCAGAAATTATGTTCGGTGATAATTATAATTATAAGACAGGAGTGACTAAAGAATTAATAGTCTATCAAGCTGAAATGGCAACTGAACTTGTGTCTTCTCTTGATATAAAAAATGATGATCTTGTTTGTGACTTAGGTTCTAATGATGGAACTCTTTTGAAAGGTTTTAAAAAAAATGGGGTCAGAGTTATCGGAGTGGAGCCTACAAATATTGCAGATATAGCAAACCTAGATGGAATCAAAACTTTACGTATGCCATTTGGAAAAGTCGCTGCAAATAAAGTTATAAAAATTGAAGGCAAAGCTACCCTTGCCACTGCTACTAACGTCTTTGCTCATGTCCAAAAGCTTGGTGACTTTATTGAAGGACTAGACATAGTTTTGCACGAAAATGGTTGGTTCTGTTTTGAAAATCATTATCTTGCTGAAATCATGGATGCAACTCAGTACGATACTATTTATCATGAGCATTTGAGATCTCTTTCTATTTCTGCTGTTGTTCATTTATTCTCTCAATATAATTTTTCTGTTGTAAGGGTGCAACAAACTTCAAGATATGGAGGAAATATCAGAGTAACTGTGCGAAAGGGCTCGCATAATCCAATAGATGACTCAGTAAAAAATTTCTTACAGAGGGAAAAAGATCTTGGGTTTTTTAAACAAGATACTTATGAGAACTTCAAGCAAAGGATTATTTCATCCAAAATAACTCTTTTAAAAAAATTAATTAATCTCAAGGAAGAAGGGAAGAGTGTTGCAGGATATAGTCTTCCTGCACGTGCTATGACTTTAATTAATTATGTAGGCCTTGACCATAACCTTCTCCCATATGTTGTTGAGCAACCCTCTTCGTTAAAGTTAAATAAGTTTATTCCAGGAACTCGAATACCTGTTATATCCAATGCATGTCTAGAATCTGAATGTCCAGATTATTTGGTCATTTTTGCTTGGCATTTACAAGATGAAATAATTCAACACCTTCGAGAAAGAGGCTTAAAAGCAGTTTGTATCATTCCATTACCAGAGGTAAAACTAATTGAGCTTTAAAAGCTTAACTTTTCTAGGTGGAGGTAGATGGGCCTCTATTGTTTTGAAGGAACTTCTTAAAATTGCTCCAAACTTATTTGTAGATTGGGTATGTCAGTCAAAACTCGAAGATAAAAGAAATGTTCTTAAAGGTTCTGAGCTCTTTCAGAACGTTTGCCTTGTTGATAAAAAAAATTATCAGAATCATGGAAATAAAAAAATCATCATAGCCTCGCATTCAAGCCAACATTGTTTAGATCTTTTTGAATACGCTGATGTTAATACTGAGATATTAATTGAAAAACCATTATTTTCCTCTGTAGAGGATTTTAATTCAATTATTAAATCTGGCTATAAAAATATCTTTATTAATCTGGAATTTTATTATGCCTTCTATATTCGAGATTTTTATAAGGAAATTGAATCTACTGCTTTTAAAAAGTTAGAATTTATTTGGCATGATCCACCTTATGAAGAGAGGGTTATGGAAGAAACAAAATACTCTGAACTCCATTCATCTATTTTCTTAGATCAATTACTACATGTAGTTTCAATATGCATGGTTTTAAACTTAACCGCAGAAAATTTTAATAACATTACGATTGATAAAGAGAGCTTAGTTAATTCAGATAGCGTGAAAATAGATTTTATGTCTGATGATACTCATATATCAATTTCTATCTCTAGATTTGCATCTATTCGCAAAAGAAAAATAATATTAAATGATGGCGAGACAGAGCTCAATTTTTCTGACAAACCAGTAATTTATAAAAATAAAGTTTTTGAAAGAGAGTTATCTTCATCGGATCGACTATTCCCTGTTGCAGAAACTCTTAAAAATTTTTTAGAGTTTCCACATTCAAAGGATATTTTAGATATTTCCATAGAATCATTGATGCCTTTCTTAAAATTTTGTTTTAAATGTGAGGAACAATTTATTCAAAGTCTCACTCAAGAGATATCTTTACTTTCAAGTGATATTAACAAGGATGAAAAATTCAGGCCTTTTTTTGCATACCATGCAGGTATAATGTATTACCAAGAGTTACTCGAATCAAATTCGTCATGTGACATTCATTTTATAAGAGACGACAAAAGCTATATTAGATTAAACGATTGGTGGCTAAAATTCATTGGATCAAGTAATTTTAAAAATAAAACTAATAAACAGAAATGATTACCTCGGTTTATCATTTTAAAAAAAATTAATACGTTAATTATGAAAATTATTATCTTAGCTGGAGGTTTAGGAACTAGGCTTTCTGAGTATACAAAGAAAATTCCAAAACCAATGGTTGATATTCATGGGAAGCCTATTTTGATGCATATTATAGAATCTTATCAAAGGTATGGATTTAATAATTTTTGTATTGCCCTCGGCTATAAAGGAGATGTTATAAAAAAATATTTTTTGGAACTTGCAAGTTTATCCCCCATATCAAATGCTGAACTGAATTCTCTCGAAGTTCTTGAAGTAAAAATACCTAATTCTGATTTAAAAATTACGTTAGCAAATACTGGTCAAAATACTTTAACTGGTGGCCGGCTAAAAAGGCTTAAAGAATATATAGGAAATGATACTTTTATGCTTACCTATGGAGATGGTTTATCTGATGTAAATTTTCATCAGCTTCTGTCTGCCCATCAGCAGTCAAAAAAATTAGTAACAGTTACAGCCGTCCATCCTGTTGCTAGGTTTGGTGAACTTAAAATAGATAACAACAACAATGTTACATCATTTAAGGAGAAACCTCAGATGCAAGAGGGCTGGATAAATGGAGGATTTTTTGTAGTTGAACCAAGAATCTTAGATTTTATCGATAATGATAAAACAATTTTTGAAGAGGAGCCTCTAGAACAAGCTGCAAAAATGAATGAATTTCATGCATTCAAGCATGAAGGTTTTTGGTATTGCATGGATACGCAAAGAGATAAAGATTATCTAGAGAATATAATTGATCAGGGCACTATACCTTGGATGAAAATATAATTTTTTGAAGTGATTAAAAAACCTTTAATCTCTATTTTAATGAATTGTTACAATGGAGAAGATTTTCTTGAAAATGCCATCTCTTCTGCTCTTAAGCAAACTTATGATAACTGGGAGTTAATATTTTTTAACAATTCATCCTCAGACCGCTCAAAAGAGATATTTTTTTCATTTCAGGATGAACGTCTAAAGTATTTTGAAAGAACCTCAACGATTGACGTTGTATTTGCAAGGAATGAAGCGCTAGTAAATGCTAAGGGAGAATGGATTGCGATACTCGATGTTGATGATGAATGGGGATTCGAAAAATTAGAATTACAAATTGAAGCTCTTGCTAAAAATTGTAATGAAAAGGCAAAAATTGTTATCACAAAAGCTGATATTATTTTAGAAAAAAAAGTAGTAAGTATTAATCAGCAGTTCTCAAAAGAAACAGTATTTCAGGATTTGCTGAGTTTGAACCTCTCCGTGCCTTGGTCAACTGTGTTAATAAATAAAGAAACATTCTTTTCACTTAATGGATTTGATACAAAGTTCCCATCAGCTCATGATCTTGATTTTTTAATTAGATGCGCAAAAGAATATAATTTTTTGTTTGTTAATAGAAATCTAGTTTCAGTTGGGCATCATGAAAAGAGCCTATCAAATTTAAATAAGAATAAAAAAGGTGACTATTATTTTGAAATTATTGATGTACTAAAGCCTTATTTGCCTCTAAGATCAGCAGCGCTTGGTATTACGAAAATGAAAATTAGTTATTTATTTTTGTTGTTACGATCAATGGAGTTCCAAAAATTTCTTCAAAATCTTTCTATAATTTCATTAAAAGAATTTAAGTACCTACCATTAATTCTTGTTAAGAGGTTTTTTTAATCATTTTGATTTATTTATAACCTCTTCAGCATACCAATTTATTTCACTTATCATTCCATCCAGGGTTCTTTCATCTGGCCCACCCTCGTATGTATTTCTAAAGGCAACAATTACTTCAGTAGCACCCAATTCTTCTAATTTTTTAATTCCATCAGGCGAGTATGCCGCTTCTCCCATTACTTGGAATTGATAATTTGGATGATCTAATGTTCCAAATTCATGTCTATATGCATTAATTTGATCAATAAGGCTTTTTGTTTCATCTAGACTTAATCCAGCACTTATCCATCCATCACCAACCCTTGCTGCTCTTTTAAGAGCTAATTTTGAATGGCCACCAATTAATATAGGCACTGGCTTTGATGGTGCAGGGCAAAGTTTAAGCTCAGGAATATTGTAGAATTCGCCTTTAAAAGAAAAGTATTCACCATTCATTAGCCCTTTAAGAATTTCTATTTGTTCATCCATTCTTTTACCGCGTTTTTCCCATCTTTCTCCAGTTGCTAAGAAGTCTTCATGCCAGGGACTCACTCCAACTCCAAAATGGAATCTATTATTTGTCATAACACCCAGAGTCGTTACAAATTTAGCAGTAGTTACAGCCTGCCTTGGAGCAAGCTTATAAACAGATGTTGAAAATTCAAGTTTTTCTGTTACGGCTGCAATGGCTGGAATAATAGAGAAAGGTTCTAAAAATGGTACGCCATCAAGAAATTCTCTACTTCCATCATCATTGTATGGATATGTGGAGTCACATTCTTTTGGATAGCAGATACTATCTGGGAATGTAATTGCATCAAAGCCGGCAGCTTCAGCAGCTTTACCTAGCTCCAAGTAAAATGAAGGATCGCACATTGATGGATGATATGAAAAGCGCATAAATTTCTTACCTTTTTGTTAATTATTAAAGAAACAATATAATAACTTAAGAGGTAAAAAAAATGGATAAAAGTTTTGAAAATGGATGCGTACTTATTATTGGTGGAAGTGGAGGCATTGGTTCATTATGTGCACAAGAATTTGCAAATTCAGGTGCAAAGGTAGCAATTACCTTTTATAAAAACGAAAAAGCAGCTATAAAAATAGCAAATGAAATTAATTATGATGTAAAAATATATCAGCTAGATAATAGCGATCCTAAATCTGTAGAGGAAACCTTTAATGAAGTTGTCAAAGACCACGGTTCCATTAATACACTGGTCAATGCGGCTGGATTTGATATCCCGCAAAAATTCATTAGCGAAATTGATATCGATCTATGGAAGGGGGTTATTGATGCTGACATTAATGGATTTTTTAATCTTATCAAAACGGGATTACCGTTTTTAAGAGAGTCTAAAGGCTCCATAGTATTTATTAGCTCAGCTGGATTATTCAAATATCCTCCTGGTGATATTCTCTCTGTGGCTCCAAAAGCAACAATTGAGCATGTTTTAAAAGGTATCGCGAAAGAAGAAGGAAAAAATGGCGTGAGAGCTAACTCAATTGCTTTAGGCGTTATTGATACAGGAATTTTTCATAGACTAAGGGAAGAAAATAATACTTTCTTTGATGACGCGTGGCATGAAGCTGTTATGAATACATTAGCAATCAAAAGGTTTGGATTACCAAAAGAAGTTGCAGATACAGCGGTTTTTTTAGCTTCAAGCAAAGGAGGTTACATCACAGGACATTGCATTCCAGTTGATGGTGGCTACCATCTTTGAGGGCTATACAAAATAATCTGTATTCTCAACTCCAAGCTGCATAGCACCATAGTTTCTTGAAAAGCTGACAGGGTTATT
>MDTB01084986.1_pt1 | contig 50390 bp, 58 predicted proteins | sample 811161 | NCBI WGS metagenome assembly MDTB01 (sample SAMN05326650, study PRJNA326480) | marine metagenome | isolation source: seawater | place: Mediterranean Sea | collected 2009
CTTAGCATCCATCCATTGTAAAATATCAATAGGTTTTTGTGCATCTTGTGGTGTAATTTTTGATAAAACAGATTGTGCTTTCTCTTGTCCTAAAGCTTTTGACATAACAGTAGAGATATAACTAGTGGCCCCAAACCCTAATGCTGTATTAGCTTTAATAATTGACAGGAATTCATCCAATACTAAGTTTACTGTATCTTGATCCACATCTTGTACTTGATACATAGATGTCCCTAATGCCTTTACTTCCTCAGGATTTAAATTAGTCATAATATTAGCAGCTTCTTCTTCACCTATTAAAAGCATTAAAATTGCACACTTTTGTGTGCCATTTAAGGACTCAAATAACTCTTGAGATTCAGTATTATTTTTTTCTTCTGCCATATTTGTATCTGCCATTATACCACATCCTTTCAAATGTCAAAATATTAACATTTAATAATATTTTTTTTATTAACGCAATTTTAATGCCAGTTTTTCATTTACTTTTAAAATTAATAACTTTTTTAATTGGAGTTAAATAAATATCATTATAGTTGATATTCTTATTACTATTTAAAATAAAAGATATCAGTTCTGCTATATCACTAGGCTTAATTGAGTTTTTAATACTTTTACCAGGTGTAAACTTTAAATTTTGAAAAAAAGAGCTATGTACCATACCTGGATTAATTATAGTTACTCTAATTTCAGATTTACTGCACTCAGCCCTTAAAGACTTTACAAATCCTAATAAACCATGCTTTGCAGATGCATATAAAGTAGATTTTTGATTACCTTTATAAGAAGCTTCTGATCCCATAAAAATAAAATGGCCTGTTTTCTTTTTTTTAAAATGTGTAACTAAACATTTGGAAACCAAGATATGAGCTAAAAAGTTTACATTAAAAAAATCAATAATTTGTTTTTCCTTTATATTCTCTAGATTTTCAAATATTCCATAACCAGCATTACTAATTAAAGCATCTATTTTTTTATGTCTTAGAATAATTTCATTAAAAATAGATTTTATACCGCTAATATCATTTAAATCATATGATATTGGAAAGTAATTATCATGATTTATACTATGGTTTCTAGACAGACCAATTATTTTAATATTTTGTTTTAAAAGATTTTTTGCTATATGCTTGCCAATTCCTTTTGAAGTACCTGTTATTATAATTTTTTTCATTGCTAATTATTAAAGAATATTTTTTTTTCATCAATGAAGTTTTTTAAAGTTTCCTTACAAAAAAATTCTATATTCTCACTAACATTACTCTCATAAATATTTTTTGTTTTTACTAGATTGAAAAAAAGACTTTCTGAGGAATTTTCTTTTATTATTTTTTTATAAACAGATACTGGAAACCTTAACTTACCAAATGAAATTGAATGAATGTTTTTAATATCAACATTTTTAAAAATTTGCACGAAAAGTTTTTTATAATCATCTTGCCAACCTTCATATACTACTACAGGATCAAAACGTATTCCTAATTTCCAACCTAAATTAGAAAGTTTTTGTAAAACACCTAATCTTTTATTTACACTAGGAACACCTAATTCATATTTACTTGAAAATTTTTCAGGGGTAAAACTGTATGCAATAATAATATTATTAATGATATATTTAGAAAAAGATTTTGTATAAGTACTTTTAGTTCTTATTTCTAACTCTATATTTTTATGCTTAGATATTTTTTTGATTAGATAAGACATAAAATTAGAAACTGACTCAAAAGCAAGAGAGTCACAGTCATATCCCGAGAATATAGTAATATTTTTTTGTTTGTTATTGTTGGATATATTTTTAATTTCCTTATAAAAATCTTCATAATTCACAAAAATTACGTGATTTGCAGAAGAATACAGTCCCTGTAAAAAACAATATTTACAATCAAAAATACAGTTATACATATATGAAAAATAATAATTACATTCATTTCCTATTCCATAATTTGCTGGCGTTTTATGTAATAAATTATTATATTTTTTTGCTATAATTAAAGCAGGGTTAGCTTTTTGAAATCTAAAACTTTGATTTTTTTTATTAAAAACTTCACTAAATCTATTTATAATTATGATTTCAGGATTTTTAAATTTATTACATATCAATTCAGTTCTTTTATGATCTTTAATTTCATTTTCTATATATATAATTTTAGTCATTTTAAATTTTTAAAATATATTTTGATAAATAATCTTCTAATTTTTTAATTATGTCATTCAATGATTTAGAGTTAAATATGACTTTCTCAATCTCCTTTTTATCTATTAACGTGAGAATTTTAACTAAAATTTTTTCCAGTTTTTTTTCATTGTAAAAAGTAATATGATACGTCTTTTTTAATACATTTAAAATAGACTTAATATCGTTTTTTTTCTCAACTGATTTAACTCGATATGTATTTAAAATATTATTGATTTTTATAATATGTTTTTTAATACTAAGAATCGCTAAAGTTTTATAATTTTCAGGCTTTTGATAAAAATTATCAGAAACTATCTTGAAAATAAAAATATTTTCTTTTATGGTTAATTTATCTAAAGTCTTCAAATAACCTATACTTTCCATATCATAAAGACACTTTTTATTAAAATCTTTTTCTTCAGATTTTACACAGCAGCATGTAGCCGTTGGTAGATTATTATAAAATGAATTAGTGAAATAAGCTTTCTTTCCTTCGTTGGTTATAACTTTTTTTACTTCATAAATAGATCCTATTTCATGCGTTTTATGCCCAGAAATTCCTATATTAACCCACAAATCATCTTTGTTAAATCCTATTTTATGTAATTTTGTTATTGCTTTTATAGTATTATCAACTCCTATACCAGATATTATTAAAGAAATTTTTTTTTCTAAGTTACTATAAATATTTAATGAAGTATTTAACGTAAGATCAAAATAATCAATCAATGGCATTCCTTCAGGCTTAAGTGCTACTACAAAATTAATTTTTTTCATTAATATGTTTGTTATAATAAGTTCTCCATAAAAATTTTTTCTTAATGTACATTTTCAATATCCTTTTATTTCTTCTATTTATTGCACCTAAAAGTATAATATCAATTTTTTTAAATAAAGTACTTAATGCTTTCATTTTTTGGTTATATGTTAAAAAATTATTAGTTAATAATTTTTCTAAAGCTTTTACTCTATATCTATCTATCCCCCAATATTTATTTGATAACTGTTCTAGATGTCCTCCGTATTTTTTTATTAAAGGTTCATTAAGATAACCTATTTCTATTTTACTACTTAGTCTTAACCATAGCTCATAATCTTCACAAATTTTAAATTTAGTATCAAATAGACCAAACTGATTAAATAATGACTTATTTATTAATACACTAGAAGGTGATATTCTACAAATATCCAGACAGTCTTCAAAAATAAAACCGCCTTTTTTTATATGTTTTTTTTTTTGATTTTTCAGCAAACCATTTTTTATCCATATTTCATTAGTATGTACTAACCCTAATTTAAAATTTTTTTTTTTTAAAAATGCAAATTGTTTATTTATTTTATCTGGCATCCATTCATCATCAGAGTCTAGGAATGCTATCCATTCATATCTACAATTTTTTATACCTAGATTTCTAGCATGACTAACTCCTATTTTTTTTTCATTAATTACTTTTACTTTTTTAAAGTTATTTTTTACAAAACTTATGGTTTTATCAGACGAGTTATTATCAACAATAATTATTTCGTGAACTATAAAAGATTGATTTAATACTGATGAAATAGCCCTTGGTAAATAAGCAATCCTATTACGAGATGGTATTATTACAGATACTTTAAAATCTTTTTTTTCATTAGGCATATTTATATTTATAAAAATGAATTTTTTGTTATATTATTTTTTATAGCCCTCATAGTATGATGGTTATAATAAACCCTTGGTAATGCTATTTGACATTTTTCTAATGAATCGTATGCCTTTATATTCACGATATTAGGAATTTTAGTAGGTTCGTTAGGATACCAATTAATTAATACTAAAATATAGATAAACATAATTTATCCTTTAAAAAACAATGACTGAGTGGTGCCACCAGAAAGAATCGAACTTTCCTTTCGTCATTACCAATGACGTGTAATCAACCAGTATACTATGGTGGCATCCACATAATTATAATATTATTTTATTTGATGTAAAGAAAACAAGAAAATAGTTCTACTACTACTATTTCACTACTATTTTGTTTTTATAAATTTTTTCTATGTTTAATTTATCCATTAATTATAATTGTTACAGGGTTTTGTTATATTTTTATATTAGGGACTTGGTAAGGGTCAGATGGTAGTCTAATTCTACTTGAGTGCACTGTTCATTCTAGCTCCTTTTATAACGCTCAATCTTATTGAGTACTTGTTGCATTTCTTTATTACTTAAAATTTTTGGATTTTTTTGTAACTTACAATAATAATAATATTCACATAGTAATTCAATTTCTTGAGCTAATTCAAAAGCTTCAGACAAGCTATCTCCTATTGTAATTTGCCCATGATTTGAAATTAAACAACTTTTTGATCCCTTCATAGAAGTAAGTATATTATTGGATAACTTTTGACTTCCAAATAAAGAATATTTTGCAACCTTAATTTCCTTTCCTCCTGTAAGTGCAATCATATAATGAAATGATGGTATTACATTATAAAGACAAGAACAGATGACAGAAAATTTGGAATGAGCATGAACCACAGCATTACATTTTGAGGATCTATACAAATCCAAATGAAACCTCCATTCTGAAGAAGGAATTTTATTTTTCTCTATATCTGCTTGCATTGATACAAACACTAAATCCTTTGTCGTTAATTCTATATTTTTTTTTTCCTGATGGTGATATTAAAAAACCTTCTTTGCCTTTTAATTTATACTTAATTGAAATATTACCAGATCTAATTGGAGAAAAACTATCAATCACAAATAACTTTAAATATTTAATTATCTCTTTTTTTTTATTTATTTTTAACATTTTTTAAACTTAATATTTCATTTATGTGTGGCTTAATTATTCCTTTATTTGTTATGAGTTTTGTTACAAACTTTTTAGGTGTAATATCAAAAGCTGGATTATATGCAACACTATCCTTGGGATAGATATCAACAGTTGTAAGTTTATTATTTTTATTTAAGCCTCTAATTTTTCTTAATTCATTCTGGTTTCTTTCCTCTATTTTAACATCCGTAAAAAATTTTGTTTTCCAATCAATAGTATTTGTTGGAATGGTTACATAAAATGGAATATTAAACTCTTTAGCTGCCAAAGCTTTTAAGAATGTGCCAATTTTATTTATCACATCTCCAGAAACAGTAACTCTGTCAGCTCCTACAATACAAAGATCTATTTGTCCTCTTTGCATTAAGATTCCTGCAGAATTATCTGCTATAATTGTATTTTCTATATTTTCATTGTTCAACTCATAGCTAGTTAAAGATGCTCCCTGGTTTCTTGGTCTAGTTTCGTCTACCCAAACATGAATATTTAAATTTTTTTTTTTTGCAAAGTAAATAGGAGCTGTAGCGGTCCCCCAATCAATTGTTGCTAACCATCCGGCATTACAGTGGGTAAGAATATTAACTTTTCCCTTTTCTTTATGTAATTGTTCAATAATTTTAAGTCCATATTTTCCTATATTTTTACATCTTTCAATATCCTCTTCACAAATTTTATTAGCTTGAAATAAAAGATTTTTTTCTATTTTAGATGAAGTTAAAGGTTCTATAATTATAGAGAGCATTTTGTCAACTGCCCAAAATAAGTTTATAGCTGTGGGTCTTGTATTTTTTAATTTGTTTGCTTCTTCTTGAATTCTACTTTTATCTTTTAGATCTCTATAAGCTAAATATATGCCATACGCGGCAGTAGCTCCTATTAAAGGTGCTCCTCTTACTTGCATTCTATTTATGGCATTAATAACATCTTTTAAATTTTTTAAAGTAACTATTTTAAAATAAAAAGGTAATTGGGTTTGATCTATAATTTTAACTTCATGATTTTTTTCATCAAACCAAATTGTTCTATATGATTTATTATTTATAAGCATTTTATTAAATTATAATATTGTGTCATAATTGGATTTTTTAAAAGAGGTTTTTTCATGAATGAAAAATATACTTATGCTAACTCAAACAAGTTTGATCCAGTAAACAAAATATGCGTTGTAACTGGAGGATCTAGCGGAATTGGTGAGGCTTTAGTACAAGAATTGAAATCGCGTAAAGCTAAAAAAGTAATTAATATTGATATTAATAATAATGGTAAAATAGATATAGAATTTTTAAAGTGTGATGTAGGTAATAGTTTTGAGGTCAAACAAACTATCGATAAAATATATAAAAAGTATAAAAAAATAGACTTGTTCTGCAGTAATGCTGGTATCGCTTGTGATGATGATGGACTAGCATCAGATAAACATTGGAATCATATTTTGAAAGTAAATGTGTTACAACATACTAATATTGTAAGAAACTGTATTTCAGAAATGTTAAAAAAAAAAAGTGGTTGGTTTCTTATTACTGCATCAGCAGCAGGGTTACTCTCACAAGTAGGCTCTGCAACTTACTCCACGACTAAACACGCTACTGTTGGTTTTGCTGAATGGCTTTCAATTACTTATGGTGATAGTGGAATAGGAGTAAGTTTACTTTGTCCTCAAGGAGTAAACACTCCTATGACAGCAAATATTAAAAATGGTGGGGTTGCAGGAATTAATGGAATGTTAGACCCTGATGATGTTGCAAAAATTAGCTTAGATCAAATGGCGTTAGGTAAGTTTTTAATTACTCCTCATGATATAGTAAAAAAATATATAAAAATTAAGTCTGAAGATACTGATAAATGGATATTGGGAATGCGTAAGCTATATAAAAAGTTTGTCTCTTAAGGTATGTTTACAAACTTTTTTTTTAATATAAAATTTAAGTATGTTTCAAAGAACCATTTTTACCGATGAACAAAATTATTTTAGGGAAAATGCTGCGAAATTTGTGGATAAAGAAATTTTGCCTTATCATAGCCTGTGGGAAAAAGATGGTATTGTCCCTAAAGACATATGGTTAAAAGCAGGAGAAATAGGATTACTTTGTCCAAATATACCTAAAGAATATGGTGGCATTGGTGGAGATTTTAGATTTAATGTGATTGTAATAGAAGAGCTTGCAAGGGCAGGTGCTTCTGGTCCTGGATTTGCAGTCCACTCTGATATAGTTGCTCCTTATTTAATTAATTATAGTTCTAAAAATCAAAAAAAAGAATATTTACCTAAAATGGTTAAAGGTGAAATCATAACAGCTATAGCTATGACAGAACCGAGTACGGGGTCAGATCTCCAAAATATTAAAACTAGAGCGAATATTAAAGATAATAAGATTATTCTAAATGGTTCTAAAACTTTTATAACTAACGGACAAAATGCTGACTTAATTTTAGTAGTTGCAAAAACTGATAGCACCAAAAAAGCTAAAGGAATTTCCATAATACTTTGTGAAGAAAACCGAAAAGGTTTTCAAAAAGGTAAAAATCTAAGAAAAATTGGTATGAAAGCTCAAGACACGTCTGAACTTTATTTTCAAGATGTAGAATTACCTTTAGAAAATATACTTGGATATTCTGGACAAGGCTTTGCTCAATTAATGGATGAACTTCCTCAAGAGAGATTATCAATTGCTGTAACAGCTATAGCAGCTGCTGAATCAGCTTTAAATTGGACAATTTCCTATACTAAAGAAAGAAAAGCTTTTGATACTAAAATTATTAATTTCCAAAATACAAAATTTATCTTAGCAAAGTTAAAAACTGAATTATCAGTGGCTCGAACTTATATAGACAGATGTATTTATGAACATATAAATAATAACTTTTCTGCTGAAGATGGTGCTATTGCTAAACTATGGTGTACTGAATTACAATTTAAAGTTATAGATGAATGTCTTCAATTATTTGGAGGTTATGGCTATATGGAGGAATACCCTATAGCTAGAGCATTTGTGGATGCTAGAGTACAAAGAATATATGGTGGAACAAGTGAAATTATGAAAGAAATCATTGGTAGAAACTTATAGGAGAAAATATGACTGAGGCCTACATTTATGATGCTATTAGAACTCCAAGAGGTAAAGGAAAAAATACAGGATCTTTGCATGAATTGTCTCCTGTTAAACTTGTATCGAAAACATTAAGCAAAATTAAAGAAAGAAATAATTTAGATACTAAATTAATAGATGATGTAGTATTAGGATGTGTGCATCCTGTTAATGAACAAGGCTCTGATATTGCTAGGATAGCAGTACTTGACGCTAATTTTGATCAAGTAGTGCCTGGCACTCAAATTGACAGGTTCTGTGCATCTGGATTAGAGGCTTGTAATATAGCTGCAGCTCAGATTATGAGTGGCCAATCTGAAATGACAATTGGAGGCGGTGTTGAGTCCATGTCTAGGGTTCCTATGGGAAGTGCTGGAGGAGCATGGATGACAGATCCATCTATAGCATTCAAAACGTATTTTGTGCCTCAAGGAATTTCAGCTGACCTTCTTGCAACTAAATATAATTACAGTAGAGATGATGTTGATCTATTTGCAGTTAATTCACAAAAAAAAGCAGACAGAGCTTGGAAAAATAATTATTTCAAGTCTAGTATTGTTGACATTTATGATCAAAACGGTGACTTAATGTTAAACCATGACGAATTAATTAGAAAAGACACTACGATGCAAACTTTAGCAGCTCTAGAGCCCTCCTTCCAAAAAATAGGAAAGGATTCAGGCTTAGATAAAATTGCATTAATGAAATATCCAGAAAATGATCATATTAACCATGTTCATCATGCAGGTAACTCTTCAGGAATAGTCGATGGAGCTGCTGCGGTTCTTATTGGAAATAAAGAAATAGGTAAGAAACTTGGTTTAAAACCAAGAGCTAAAATAAAAGCATTTTCTTCAATAGGAACCGAACCAACAATTATGCTCACAGGACCTGAGCATGCTACTAATAAAGTTTTTAAAAGAACTAAAATGAACGCTAAAGATATTGATTTATATGAAGTTAATGAAGCTTTTGCAGCCGTAGTCTTAAGGTACCTAGAAGCACTTAATATTAGTGAAAACAAAGTAAATGTAAATGGAGGTGCAATAGCTATGGGGCATCCATTAGGAGCAACTGGTGCTATGTTACTTGGAACACTGCTTGACGAATTAGAAAGAAAAGACTTAACTACTGGACTAGTTACCTTATGTGTTGGTGCAGGTATGGGAACTGCAACTATTATTGAAAGAGTTTAAAGTGTCTATCATAGATTTTGAACTATCTAATAATTCTATTATTAAAATAAAAGGCTCTGATTTAAATTACAGAGCACTTGAAAGTCTTCATGATATATTAAAAAGACAAAATCAAAGTAATAAAGTTAAAAAAATTAATATCATTGGAAACTTTGATACTCAACTGTTGATAAATGATATTTTTACTAAAAAAAAATATGATAAATTAAATGAAATATTATTATTATTACAGACTATAACTAAAACTATTGAAGATAGTAATATTATTTATACAGCATTTGTAGATGATTTGGTACAGGGGCCAGCTTTAGAAATTGCAATGTCTTGTAATTTCATTAAAGCAAAAACCGGTACTACCTTAAATTTTAATTTTACTGACCATGAACAAATGCCTTTTTTTGGAACAATTCAGAGAATTATTAGAATTTTAGGTTATAAGAAAGCCCTAGAACTTTTATTAATTAATAAAACTCTTAATTTTGAGGAAGCAAATAATTTAGATATTATTAATAATAAAATAGATAATACTAGTTATAAAAAAAGACCTTTTTGGGATCAGACTTTTACTAATACATTTATATTTTATAACTCAAAAATTCACAGTAAATATCAAAATAAGAATCTAGCATATAATGCTATACTTTCGATAATTTTTGAGAGTTCAATTTGTGAATATAATATTAGCATGTCTATTGAAAAACGATGGTTAAAATGGTTGCTACTAAAAAAATTAGAAAAGCTCTAGCCACTATAAAACATTTATTTTTTTTCTCTAAAATTCAAGGCTACAGAATTAATACAATATCTTAATCCTGTAGGTTCAGGTCCATCAGGAAATAAATGACCTAAATGAGAATTACAACTGCTACATTTAATCTCTACTCTTTTCATTCCATAACTATTATCTTCTAATTCTTTGACTGCCTGCTCATCTACTAAGCTAAAGAATGATGGCCAACCTGTCCCTGAATCAAATTTATGTTCTGAAGAAAATATTGTTTTATCGCAATTAATACATAGGTAATAACCTTCTTTCTTATTATTTAAATATTCTCCTGAAAAAGGCGGTTCTGTAGCTCCCTCTCGAGTTACTTGATGTGCTAAGTTTTTTTTATATTTCATAATTTATAAATAGCATTTTTTTTTTGAAATGTTAATGTATTTTATGTCTAAAAAAATTATAGACTCACCTGATATATTAAAAAGCATGATAGGAGAATCTTTAGGCAATAGTTCTTGGAAAAAAATCACTCAAACAGATATAAATAATTTTGCCGCAGCTACTGAAGACTATCAATGGATACATGTAGATAAGGAAAAGGCTAAAAATGAGAGTCCTTATAAAAATACTATTGCTCATGGATATTACTCTTTATCTTTATTGCCAAAGTTTGTCTATGAAGTATGGGAATGTAAAAAAATCAAATTAATTCTTAATTATGGGACAGAAAAAGTTAGATTTATATCTCCTGTAATTTGTAATGATAGTGTAAGGGCATCAATCTCTGTTCTAAACGCAAAAGATTATAAAGGTGGCATATTATTAACTAGCAAAGTTAATATTGAAATTAAAAATTCAAAAAAACCCGCACTATCAGCAGAAACTTTAAGTTTACTATTTTCTTAATTTTTTAATTTCTTTATATCATTTAATATATTATTTAAACTAGAAATTTCTAAATCTGCCTTGAAAGTTTTCTCCTTAAACTCATTCTTAAAACTTCCATATTCCTGTGCTCTATTAATATAAATTGTTTTCATTCCAAAATTAGCAGCAGCATGTAAATCATTTTTATGAGATGCTACTAGCACACACTGATCTATTTTCAAATTAAGCATTTCTACCGCTCCTCTATAAACTATTTTATTTGGTTTATATTTTTTAAAATGCTCTGCCGAAAAAATAAAATCAAAGTTTAAATTAGCATATTTAAAAAGATTTTTTTGAAGAGTAATATTCCCATTAGAAAGGCTAGCTGTTATATATTTTTCATTTAATTGTTTAATTGCTTTACAACTATCACTCCATGGATTTAATTTATGCCAGAGCAAAATTAAATATTTTTTCTCTTCATTTGTTACGTTAGAAAAATTCATTCTATTTAATACTGTTTCCAAAGTAACCTCATGAAGCTCATCTAATATTTTCCATCCAATACTATTGTCATTTACTTTGTTTAATATAGGTTGGTATTCCTTTCTCCAATTAATTACAAATAACTCAAGTTCAGATAATCTATTATTAAAAATATCTAAATTTTTTAATCCTGATATAATAGATGATCTCCAATCTACTAAAGTACCAAATATATCAAAAAAAAATGCTTTCATAGAAATAAAAATTATTAATTTAATTATTTATTGTAATATATAATTAAAATATACTAATATAAACTATGGAAGATATAAAAAGTTCTATTCTTAAAGGAAAAAAAGGATTAGTTGTAGGAATTGCTAACGAAAGATCACTTGCCTGGGGAATTGCAAAAAGTGTATTTCAACATGGAGGAGAATTAGCACTTACTTATCAAAATGTTGCTCTTCAAAAGAGACTAGCTCCTCTAGCTGAAAAAATAAACTCTAAACATATTTATGAATTTGATATCCAAAACTACAGAAATATTCCAAGTTTTTTTCAAAACTTAGGCAAAGAATTTGGAAATTTAGATTTTATAGTTCATGCAGTTGCATTTTCTGATAAAGAAGAATTAAAAGGAGATTATGTAGATACTTCAAAAAATAATTTCTTAAATACTATGGAAATTTCTTGTTATTCCTTTACTGCATTAATTAAAGAGTCTTTACCTTTTATGAATCAAAATGCTAACTTTTTAACATTATCTTATTATGGTGCAGAAAAAGTTATTCCTCATTATAATGTTATGGGGGTTGCTAAGTCTGCTCTAGAAACAAGTGTAAAATATCTAGCAGCCGACTTAGGCAAAAAAGGTTACAGAGTAAATGCTATATCTGCTGGCCCTGTTAGAACACTCGCCGCCTCAGGGATATCTGATTTCAGATATATTTTAAAATGGAATGAATATAACTCACCCTTAGAAAGAAATATTACTTTAGAGGATGTTGGTGGTGCTTCAGTTTACTTATTATCCGACCTAAGCAGTGGCACAACCGGAGAAATACTGCATGTAGATGCGGGTTATAATATAGTAGGAATGAAAAATGTTAATGCTCCTGATATAAGCAAAGTTTAAAATGTCCTATAACAGCATAGGAAAAATATTAAAACTGACAACTTGGGGTGAAAGTCATGGGACAGAAATAGGAGCAGTTCTTGATGGTGTTCCTTCAAATATAAAAATTAGTGAAGATTATATTCAAAAATTTTTAGATATGCGTGCACCAGGTTCTTCAAAATTCGTAACACAAAGAAAAGAAAAAGATAAAATAAATATTTTATCAGGAGTTTTTAACGGATATTCGACAGGTACACCGATAAGTCTTATAATAAAAAATACAGACTATAAAAGTAAAGATTACTCAGAAATTAAAGAAAAATTTAGACCTGCTCATGCAGACTACACATATTTTAAGAAATATGGAATAAGAGACTATAGAGGAGGGGGCCGATCTAGTGCTAGAGAAACCGCTATGAGAGTTGCTGCAGGTGCAATAGCAAGGCTAATTTTAGGAAAAAAAATTTCTATTACAGGAGCAGTTATTCAGATAGGAGATAAAAAAATTAAAAAAAAAATTTGGGAAAAAAATTTTAATAAAAAAAACTTTTTATTTTGTCCTGACTCTTCTGTTATAAAAGAATGGGAAGATTATTTATTATCAATAAGAAAAGCTGGGTCATCGTGTGGTGCACTTATAAAAGTAATAGTTCAAGGAATTCCAGCTGGATTAGGTGAACCAATTTATGGCAAACTAGATGCTGAACTTGCTGCAGCCTTAATGGGTATTAATGCTGTAAAAGGTGTAGAGATTGGATCCGGATTTGATGTAGTTAATATGAAAGGAGAACAAAACTCTGATGAAATGAAGGTTGATAGTAAGGGAAAAGTTACTTTTTTATCAAATCATGCTGGAGGAATCTTAGGTGGTATTTCATCTGGACAAGATATTGTCTGTTCTATAGCTGTGAAACCTACATCTTCTATATTAAAAAATCAAAAAACTATAAATATTCAAAATAAAAATACAACAATAAGAACTAAAGGAAGACACGATCCTTGTGTTGGGATAAGGTGTGTTCCAATTGCCGAAGCAATGGTAGCTCTAGTATTAGCTGATCATTTACTAAGAAGAAAAACTCAAATGTAATACTTAAGGTAATTATTATGAAAAATGAAAAAATATGGTCATTAAAAATTCCTATTAAAATATCAACTAAAGATAAAGACATTGAGAAATTTTTTAAAATTTGCAAGAGTAAGCTAGGATTAATTCCTAATATCATTAAAACAAACAGTATAGACAAAAAAAAAATTCGATGCTTTTAATATCTTTTATAATAGGCTAATGCAAGATGATAATTACTTAACAAAAATAGAAAAAGAAATGATTGCCGTAGCAGTATCATCAACAAATAGATGTTTGTATTGTTGTGTTTCTCATGGATACACTTTAGGAAGACTTTTGAAAAACATAGCTAAAGCTAAAAACATACTCATTAATTATGAAGTAGCTCAAATTTCTAGAAAACATAAGCTTATGCTTGATTTTGCTGTTAAGTTAACACAATCTTCACATAAAATAAATGAAGATGATAGAAAAAAACTGAGAAAAATAAAGTTTAACGAATTTCAAATTTTGGAAATTATAGAAGTTACTGCTTTCTTTAATATGACAAATAGAATAGCATCAGGAACTAATATGATACCAAATAAAGAATACTATAATTAATTTTTTTCCTTTACACTATATATGAAATACTCTTGATTTCCCTTTATTCCAGTAATACAACTCTCTATTGTACTGATTACCTTCCAGTTTTTACTTTCTAACCAATTACTTATTTCTTTAACTGCCTCATTTCTATACTTAACTTCTGTTACTATCCCGTTTTTTCCAATTTTGTCTTTTGATAATTCAAACTGAGGTTTAATTAAAGCTATCAACTTAATATTTTTTTTTTTAAATTCTATAATTTTTGATAATGCTTTCTTTATACTTATAAAAGACAAATCACAAGTAATAATTTCTATATTTTTATCAATTTTTTCAAGATCTACATTTCTAGCATTGGTCTTATCTAATATTGTCACCTTATTATTAGTAGCTAATTTCCAATCAAGTTGGCCTCTTCCTACATCAATACAATAGACATGCTCTGCATTTTTTTTTAATAAGACTTCTGTAAATCCACCTGTAGAAGCACCTAAATCTGCACAGATTTTATCCTTTATATTTATTTGAAACTTTTCAACGGCATTTACAAGTTTTATTCCTCCTCTAGATACCCATTGATGTTTTTTGTTAATAACACGAATATCTACATTTTCAAAAAATTTAATTCCAGCCTTTTCAACTTTTTTTCCATTAACTATTATTTTACCTGCCATTATTAGGGCCTTTGCCTTACTCGTATTTTCTGTATAACCTCTATACACTAAAATTTTATCTAATCTCTCTTTCAATCTCATTAACTAGTTCTTTGCATTAAAAACTCAGTAAGAATAATTAATTTCTCAGTATTTTTATTTATAGCTAGTAATTTATTTTTTATTTTTAAACCTATTTTTTTCACTGCTTTTTTAGCATATTTAATATCTTTAACTCTTATTATAGTAGCTTTATTAAGAGCTTTATCTTTTTTAACCTTTTTTCCCATTTCTCTTTCATTTCCTTCTAAATCAAGTATGTCATCCTGAATTTGAAATAAACTTCCCATTAATAAGCCTATTTTATATAGCTCATTTTGCTCTTTTTTATTTGCTTTTCCTAAAATTGCTCCCGTAAGTACACTAAATGCTATAAGCAAACTGGTTTTCTTTTTCTGTATTTCTTTAAATTTACTCAATGTCAATTTAAAATTTTTATTTTCTGCTAATAAATCTAAATATTGCCCTGCTAAAACTCCTTCAGCTCCTGTGACTTGAGAAAAATTACTAATTATTTTAACTTTATCTTTTATGTTTATTTTAAAACTATCCAAACTTAAAAGATGAAATGAATACACTAGTAATGATGCACCTCCTAATAATGCATTAGCTTCATTAAAAACTTTATGAACTGTAGCTTTTCCTCGCCTTAAGTCATCGTCATCCATACATGGCAAATCATCATAAACAAGAGAGAAACAATGAGCTAATTCAACTGCCATACAAGGATATTTATAAACTTTGGATGCAACTCCATATAATTTAGCAGTTTCTGCAAGCAAAAAGGGTCTTATTCTTTTTCCTCCACCTAACACAGCATAAGACATAATATCTTTTATTTCTTTGGGAGCACTTAGTCTATTTAAGTATTTTAAAATAGAATGATCTAAAAAAGTTTTATGATTCTTTAAATATGTTTGAATAGATTTATTTGTCATTCAACTACATATTTAATTAATTTTTTTCTGATTTTGAATCAATTCAATTCTTTCTTGTGCATTTTTCAGCCTTTCCTCACAGATATTTTTTAACTTTATGCCTTTTTCATATGCAGTAATTGCCTTTTCCAGTTCCATATCTCCATTATTAAGCTCATCCACTATTTTTTCTAAGTCTTTTAAAGCATCTTCAAAACTAATATTTTCTTTTTTTTCGCTCATATAAATCTCCTTTTTAATATTTTAAGGTTGGGTAAGCTTTAATTCAATTCTACGATTTTTTTCCCTATTAATAGAATTATTATTTTTCGTTAAGGGCTTGTGTTCTCCGTAACCTGCTACATTAATTTTATCTGATGAAATACCATTTTTCATCATTATTTTTGCTACTGATATAGCTCTGGCCGTTGATAATTCCCAGTTTGAAGGGAACTCTTCAGTAGATATGGGAATATTGTCAGTATGCCCCTCCACTTGAATTAACCAATTGATATTACTAGGTATTTTATTTGTAATAAATATTAATATATCAGTAATTTCTTTTACTTTTTTTTTACCTTCTGGTCCAATTCTAGCAGACCCTGACTGAAAGAAAACTTCAGATTGAAGAACAAATCTATCCCCTACTATATTGATTTCTTTTTCTTTACCTATAATTTTTTTTAACTCTCCAAAAAACTCTGATCTATATTCCTCTAATTCTCCTACTTTCTCTTCTAAAGCTTTATTAAGTTGACTGCCTAAATCACTAATTTCAATATTCTTATTTTCAATATCTTTATTTGATTTTTTAAGAGCCGTTTGAACTTTAAGCAATTCTTGATTTAATGTTAAAATATTTTTATTTAAATCTTCTATTATAATATTTTGCTCTTTATTTAAATTTTTTTGATCTGAAATTATTAATTTTTCAATACCTAATTGATCAATTAAGATTTTTATTTTATTTTCTAAATCCGTAATATTAAGTAATAAATTTTTATTATTTCTACTTTCTTCTCTTAAATTTTTTTCAATATTTAGTTTGTCTAATTTGAGCTTTTCTAATTGAAAATTTAAAGCATCTAATAAATTAGATAAGCTTTTATTTTTTTTTGAACTATCTTTAATATTTAATTCAAGAGTCTCTATTTTTAATCTTAAATTATCTAGAGCTGTATTTTTTCCCGTTAAAGACTGCGTTAAAAAATTTTCTGATACCATTAAAATAGCTAATAAAAAAACAAAAACTAATAAAAGAGTAGAAATTGCATCTACAAAACCAGGCCATATATTAATTACCCCTATTTTTTTTCTTCTCATGAAAGTATATTCATTTTTTTATTAACGAAATAGTTTTTGCTAAAACTTGAATTTCCTTTATTAACTCATCATTATTATTTTTGTAATTGATTTGCTGTTTCAAATCTCTTAGCTGTTCTCCAATAGTATTCAATGACTCAACATTTGCTAATTCATTTTTATTATACTGTCCTACTCTTAAACTAACTTCATTATTAATTTTAACCATTACTTTACTGGACTCAATTATTAAATCTTCAAAGTTTTTTCTACTTTGTTCATTTCTAGTCATAAATTTCTCTAAATTATTTAATGAATTTAGTGTTTGTAAAAGGATGGCCTGAATATATTCCTTACCTAAATCTTCATTCTTTACATTACTACTATTATTTTTTTTAATTATCATTTTTTCTTCTAAAATTGATATAAAATTAATTTGTGCTCTATTGCTTTGTAAATCAATGAAACCCAAACAAAGAGATCCTGCTAATCCAAATAATGATGAAGAGAATGCTGTTCCCATTCCAGCTAAAGGTTTATTTAAGCCTTCTTTTAAGTTCATAAAATTAGTTAAAACATTTGCTTCATCTATGCTCAAATTATTTATAGTAAGCCCTACTGAGTCAATAGTTTTAAGTAACCCCCAAAAAGTTCCAATAAGTCCTAAAAATATTAAAAGGGAAATTATGTATTTTAACAGTTCTCTTTCGTTATCAAGTTTTTCTATTATTCTTTCTATACTGCCTTTAATCCTATCTACAAAAAAAGATCATCGTGCTTTAATTCAACAAAATCACTTAATAATTTAGGCTTATAGGTTTTAATATTTCTTTTTTCTTTAATAAAATCTATTAACCATATATTTTCTTTATTTAATGTAATAATATTATTTATTGCAATAACTACTCCAGTAAAAAACATAAATATAATTAAACTATTTAATTCTACATTATGCATGAAACTTTTTATCAATTCCTCTCTTAGAAAAAAACAAAATGATAAGATAGCGATTAGGAGAATTATAATTCTTAGAATATACTTTCTAAAATTAAACATAGTCTATAGTACTATAGAAAGTAGTTAAAAAAAATAACTATTTAATTTAGTAATTTGTAATAATAACTATATCCTTATTTCCGTCTATATTAGTGTTATGACCAAGTGCTCTGATATAAATATCTGTAATTTTATAATTTTCTTCAAGTAATAATGATCTTAAAAAAAGAGCTCTCTTTAAAGAAAGCCTTCTTGCTTTGCTGGTACTATCATTTGTCCTTTTCTCTGCATATCCTTTAATTGTTATACGATCTCTCTTATTGAAATTTGTTATTTTTTTATAAAAAAAATTTATTTCTTCAACACTTGGTTCTTCGCTATCGGAAGCAAAGTTTATTATAATTTTTTGCTTTAAATATTTTTCTTTTAATTCTTTATTTTGTATACCCTGTATCTCTTCTTTTTTTTTTCTGCTTTTTATTTTTTTTACTTTTTTATTTTTTATCTCTTCTTTGTTTTTTATTATTTTTTTCTTTTCATTATTAATCAATAGTCTTGACTCAGGGATATTGTTTTCCGCTAAAAAATAATATTTTTCAGTAATATTTGTAGATTGCACCAACAATGGTGCTAAAGAAAAAAAAAGCAAAGTTAAGTAAATTTTTAACATCAGAAAAACTAGTAATTAGCTAACATATTATTATTAGTAACTACATTACATTTTAATTTATTATCCTCGTGAATAACTCCTCCAGCTTCTTTAACTAAAAATAAGCCAGCCGCTGACTTTTCTAAGTCTAAGTTTTTCGCAAAATAACAATCTATTTTACCATTGGCCGTATTTGCTAAATCTAATGCGTAACTGCCCAGCACCCTAAAGTCTTTTAATTGTAAATCATTATTATCTATATAAGAAAAATCTTGTGTATCAAAACTTTCCAAAACAAACATAGCTCTATTTTTTTTATTATTAGAAGATACTCTTATTCTCATATTATTTAAATAAGCACCTTTTCCCTTTTCAGCATAGTACATTTCATCTCTTATTGGGTCATATATGACACTAGATATTGCTTTTCCTCGTACAATTAAAATTATCGAAGAAGCAAAATAACTAATACCGTGGGCATAATTTTTAATTCCAGAAACAGGGTCTACTAAAAAAATATAATCTTTTTCTTTAACTTGCTCCTCCTCTTCAACAAAAATAATTTCTGCTTCTGGTCTAGCCTTTTGTAAGTCATAATTTAAAGATTCTCTCATGTTTTCTATAGACTTGAAAACAAATTTATCAACATTTTGTTTAGAGCTTTGTATTTTTTCTAACTCATTAAAGTCTCTTCTTAATATTTTAGCAACTTTAAGAAGTGCTGCTGACATTACATGAATATTAGATGATTGTATCATTTAATCTTTTGCTTTTTCTATATAAGAAAAATTAGTAGTGGAAATAACTATACGTGTTCCGTTTTCAATATGAGGTGGTACCATTATCTTATAGCCATTAGATAAAATAGCAGGCTTGAAAGATGATGCTGCGGTCTGACCTTTTATAACAGCTTCAGTATCAGTAACTTCTTCAGTTATGTGCTCAGGTAGTTTAATTGAAACAGGATTATTCTCTATAAATTCTATAGTAACTATTATATTATCTTGAAGAAATATATCTAATTCACTAATTATTTTTTTTTCTAAGCTAATTTGCTCATAAGTATGAGTATCCATAAAGTGATATGTATCTCCGTCATTGTAAGAGTACTGAAAGCTTTTAGTTTCAACATATAGTCTTTCTAATACTTCATTAGATCTAAATCTTTCATTCAGTTTGGAAGAATCTTTCAAGTTCTTCATTTCTACTTGAGCAAATGCTCCACCTTTTCCCGGTTTCACAGATTGTGTTGTTATAACTTTCCACATACCTCCTTTATGATTTATTATCATTCCTGCTTTAAGATTATTGCCATTTACTTTCATTTTAATTCCTTATTATTTTGATCTTAGTTTTTTGTTAAAAATTGTCTAACACATTTTTAATTCTCTGTATTTCTATTTCAGGTTTTTTTTTATTATTCCATATAGAAGAACAAAAGGCTAAAAAATCTGGTTTCAAAAAAGTTACTTTTTTTATATTAAATTTATTCAACCCACCAATACCTACTATAGGTATATCTATATTCTTTCTTATATTTTTAAGCTCTGATAATACTACTTTTGAAGTATTTTCTTTTGTATTCGTATTAAAAAAAGAGCCAAAAGCTACATAATCAGCTCCTAAATTTTGTGATTTAATAGACAAGCTTTTACTATTATAGCAACTGCTTCCGATAATTTTAAAATTTCCTAAAATATTTCTAGCTTTTTTAATAGTATCATCTTCTTTGCCAATGTGGACTCCATTTAAGTTTAATTCTTTAGCAATTTCAACTCGATCATTAAGTATAAAAAAAACATTTTTATTTTTGCAAATTTTATTTAATAAATAAGTTATTTTAATTAGCTCTTTATCTTTATAGTTTTTTAATCTCAGCTGAAAAATACTAACCATACCAGTGTCTAATACTTTTGAAAGAATTACTGGAAAAGTTTTAATATCTATTTTTGGGGGAGATATTAAATAAATTAACGGCTTTCCAGCAAAGTCTTTATAAAATTTGTTATACAAGGATTAATTGTTATAAATTTCTATTATATTTTTTAAAAGATTTAAAGCAGCTTCTTTAGGTCTTTGAAAAGTATTTCTTCCAATTATAGACCCATTTCCCCCTCCATTTTTAATCTGTCTAATTTCTTCTAACATTTCTTTATCTCCCTTAGCATTCCCTCCTGAAAATACTACTATTTTTTTAGAATTAAATGCGCATTGTTTTATATGTTTTATTCTACTAGCCAAAGAATTAATATTAACTTTAGCATCATAGTTTTTTTTTAAACTCTCATCAGATATCATAGAAGTAGGAGGTTTTACCTTGATTATATGAGCACCTAATAAAGCGGCAATATGAGCAGCATACGCTATCGTGTTAATACTAGTTTCTGCTTCCTTACTTATCTGAGGACCTCTAGGATATGACCATAATACTGAAGGTAATCCGCACTCTGTAGCTTCTGCTGATATTTCTTTAAACTCTTCTATCATTTCATATTGATGCTCTGATCCTGGGTAGATAGTAAAACCTACAGCTGTACAACCTAACCTGAGTGCTTCTTTTACTGTACCATTTTTAGACTGATTTTTAATTGCAATTAAAGAGTTTGAACTATTGATTTTTAAAATAGTAGGAATTTGGCCTGCAAAAGTTTCAGCTCCTGCTTCTAAAAATCCTAGAGGAGCTGCATAAGCACTTAATCCAGCTTCAATAGCTAAATTGTAATGATATACAGGATCATATGCATCTGGATTTATCATAAAAGATTTATCTGGCCCATGCTCATGACCTTGATCAACTGGTAATATTAAAAGACGCCCCGATCCTCCAAGTTTGCCATTCATCAAAATTTTTCCTAAATTAGATTTTACTCCTGCATTTGTATTTTCATAATTTCTAAGTATTTGTTTAATTTTTTCCGTATAAATCATTTTAACTCCCTATAAATTTTCCAAAAATTGTAAACCGGGCAGTTTTTTTCCCTCTAGCCACTCAACTAACGCCCCTCCTGCTATAGAAACATAAGAAAACCCACCAGTTAATTCAGCATTATTTAACGCTGCAACAGTATCACCACCGCCTACAACAGAAGTAACTATATTTCCTTTCGTTAAGATAGCAATTGTTCTACCAATAACATTTGTTGAGTTATCAAAGGGTGGTACTTCATAAACTCCCAACGGTCCATTCCAAAAAATTGTTTTACAGGTTGCAGCAGTATTGCAAATCTCTTCAATAGTTTTCTCTCCTATATCATAAATTGCTAAATCATTATCCATTTCAGAAATATTAATATTTTTTACATTTTCAATACCATTTAAACTTTTACTTACAACTACTTCTTTAGGCAAAATAACTGTACAATTATTTTCTTTTGCTTTTTGCAATACATTTTTCACTACATCAATTTTATCCTTTTCTACTAAAGAGTTACCAATATTCAATTCTTTTTCTATCAAAAAAGTATTAGCCATTGCTCCTCCGATAACTAAAAAGTCTACCTTCTTAACAAGATTAGATAATAGGTTAATTTTAGTTGAAATTTTAGACCCTCCTATAATAGCCATAACTGGTCTGTCAATATTTTCATTTATTTTATTTAACATAGTTAATTCAAGTTCTAATGATCTCCCTAAATAACTAGGTAAAAATTTTGATAACGAAAAAGTTGATAAGTGTTTTCTGTGAGAAACAGAGAAAGCGTCATTTATAAAATAGTCACCTATTGCTGCAAGCTCCTTTGCAAAATTTTGATTATTCTCTTCTTCTTCAGGATAAAATCTAATATTTTCCATGAAAGTTATTGATCCCTCTTTTTTTTCTTTTAATACACTTTTAATTATATTTGGTCTACAAAAAGGTAGAACTGTAATTTCCTTAATATTCATGACCTTAACAAATTCATCTGATATTTTATTTAAGGATAATTCTTCAACTTCTTTACCCTTTGGTCTACCTAAGTGTGAAATTATAAGAATTTTTGCTTTCTTATCTATTAACTCGTCAATTGTAATTTTATGTCTTTTAATCTTAGTAATATCACTTACTTCTCCTTTATTGTTTAAAGGAACATTTAGATCACATCTTAAAAGTACAGTCTTTCCTTTGAAATCTAAATTATTTAGTGTTCTTAGTTTCATAACAATTGACCGAGACTTTTACATACGTCAATCATTCTATTAGAAAAGCCCCATTCATTGTCATACCATGATAAAATTCTTCCAAATTTTTTTCCAGTAGTTTGCGTCTGAGTAGAATCAAATATAGAACTAGCTGGATTATGATTAAAGTCTATTGAAACTAAGGGTAGTTCATTGTATTCAACAATATTTTTAAATTTATTAAAACATGATTCTTTAATTTGTAAGTTTATACTTTCTACACTAATATTTTTTTTAGTGTTGAATGTAAAGTCAATCATAGATACATTAGGAGTCGGTATTCTAATGGCAGTACCATCAAGTTTTCCATGTAATTCAGGTAAGACCAAGCCTACTGCTTTAGCAGCACCCGTAGAGGTAGGAATCATTGAAGAACTTGCAGTTCTTGCCCTTCTTAAATCATTATGAAGTCCATCAAGTATTCTCTGATCAGATGTGAATGAATGAACTGTAGTCATAAAACCTGCTTCTATTTCAAAATTATCATTTATAATTTGTGCAATAGGAGCAAGACAATTAGTAGTACATGAAGCATTTGATATTATTTTATGCTCCTTTTTTAACAAATTATTATTTACACCAAATACAACAGTTATATCTGCATTACTAGCAGGTGCAGATATTAAAACTTTTTTTACACTTCCCTTGATATGTTTTTCTGCTTCATCAGCTTTAGTAAATATACCTGTACACTCTAACACAATATCAATATCATGATTTTCCCAGGGAATTTCTTCTGGTAACTTTTTACTATAAAAGTTTATCGCTTTACCATCAATATTTGCTATTTGATCTATAAAATTAGCTTCAAAAGGAAGTTTTCCGTGTACAGTATCATATTTTAGTAAATGAATATTTTGTTCCAGATTTCCTAAATCATTTATTGCTAAAACACATATATCTTTATCATTCTTTTCTAATAATGCTCTTAAAACTAATCTACCTATTCTTCCAAATCCGTTGATACCTACTTTTAACAATATTCTTCTCCTATTTGATATTTAAAACTTTCATTGCTTCTATTAAAACTCTATCTACAGTAATTTTAAAATATTTATAAACATCTTTTCCAGGACCGGATAAACCAAAATTATCAAGCCCTATAAAAATATCCTCCTGCTTCATATATTTTGTCCAGGACTGCTTAGTCCCAGCTTCAATAAATATATTCTTTGTTTTATTAAAAATTTGATTCTTATAATTTGTGTTTTCTCTATCAAATAATTCCATACAAGGTATAGAGATAACGCTCGCTTTAATGTTATTTTCTTTTAACATTTTAGATGTTTCATAAGCTATTTCTACTTCAGAACCGCTAGCAATTATATTAATGTCTGGGTTTTTATAATCTAAAACCATATAAGCCCCATAATTAGAATAATTTGTATTAATATTATAATCTTCATTTCTCAATAATTTTAAATTTTGTCTAGATAGAGCTAAGACAGAGGGCCCCTCATTATTAGCAAGAGCTAGTGCCCAACATTCTGCAGTCTCTATTGAATCGCAAGGTCTGAAAACTTTTAAGTTAGGAATATCCCTTAATGATGATAAATGTTCAATGGGTTGATGTGTTGGTCCATCCTCTCCTAATCCTATAGAATCATGCGTAAAAACATAAATCACTTTTTTTCTCATCAGAGCAGAAAGCCTTATAGAAGGTCTACAATAGTCGCTAAAAACTAAAAAAGTTCCTCCGTAAGGTATAAAAAATCCATGTAAGGCAATTCCATTCATTGCAGCTGCCATACAATGCTCTCTTACACCCCAATGAATATAATTACCTTGAAAATCATCCTTTGTAATTTTAGTCATACTATTTACAAATGTATTATTTGATCCTGTTAAGTCTGCTGAACCTCCTAATAAATTTAAATTATATTTATTCATAATTCCTAATACTATTTCGCTAGACTTTCTAGTTGCAATATTTTCTTTATTACTAAAAAAGAATTTAATACTCTCTTTCCTTGCTAGCTCAATGTTTAATTTTAATTTTTCTTTAATTAATTTTAAATCCTCCAAAATCTTCGAATTAGCTTTTTCCCAAGCAATAGATTCTTCAATATTTCTACTTCCAACCTCTCTCCAACTTTTAATTATTTCATCTGGTATCTCAAATTTATCATAATTCCAACTCATATTTTTTTTGGCAATTTGTATTTCTTCTTCACCAAGTGGAGCTCCGTGACTACCTGAAGTATTTTGTTTATTTGGAGCACCATATCCTATTAAAGTTTGACAAGATATCAAAGAGGGTCTGGGATCAATTTTTGCTTTTATTAAAGCATTATCTATTTCTGAGAAGTTATAACCATCAACAGCATTAGTATGCCAACCCAATGATTTAAATCTTTCTAAAGTATCGTCTGACATTGTTAAAGAAGTTGGGCCATCAATAGAAATTTTATTGTCATCATAAATTAATATTAAATTTGATAAACTCAAATGCCCAGCTAATGAAGCAAATTCATGACTGATACCTTCCATTAAACAACCATCACCAGCTAAAACATAAGTAAAATGATTAAACGCACTTTTTCCATATCTTGTTCTCATCATTTTTTCAGATATAGCCATGCCTAAACTATTACCTAAGCCTTGCCCCAAAGGTCCAGTAGTAGTTTCTATCCCTGGCAATTCACCGTATTCAGGATGACCTGCGGCAGGAGAACCTACTTTTCTAAAATTTTTAATATGATCCATTGTAATTTTTGGATATCCCAATAGAAATAGTAAAGAATAAATCAACATCGAACCATGACCGGCTGATAATATAAAACGATCCCTATTATGCCAGTCAGGATTTTTTGGATTAAACCTTAAGTGTTTGGCAAAAAGTACTGTAGCTACTTCTGCAATCCCCATAGGCATTCCTGGATGACCTGATTTAGCATTTTCAACAGCATCTGCAGACAAAAACCTTATAGCATTAGCCATTGATGAGTATCTCTTATTTTCTTCTTCTGTAAAATTCATTTTTAATTCAAAATTAACATAACTATGATAATTTAATACGCAAAATGCAAAAGATTTTTCTTTTAATCTATATTTAATTTAAATTTTTACATATATAGTTTAAAATATAATATTTAATAACATAAATATTAATTAAATAATATGGACAATTTAAAAAAATATTTTGAGAAAATTGAGATTGCTATCAATAATTTAGAAGGTAGTCATAAAAAATTAATTGAAGCAAAAAAAAATATTGAATTAAAAAAAAAACTAGAAGATACAATTTCTAAATTGAGAAAAGAAAAAATTGCTTCTGTTGAATTAATAGATCAAGCATTAGAAGAAATTAAATTATTAAGAACGAATGTAATAAAAAATGAAGAGAATGATGGCTGAAGTAGACATAACTATAAACAAAAGATCTTATAGAATATCTTGCAAAGATGGAGAAGAAGAAAGAATTAAATCCTTAGCTATACTGATCAATAATCAAGTACAAAAACTTTCAGAAAAAATAGGACAACTTGGAGAAGCACGAATGATATTATTAGCTTCATTAGTTTTATTGGATAAATCAGATGAAGCAGAAAAAGAAGCAGAAAAAATTATTATTATGACTGCTGAAAAAATTGAAAGATTAGCAAGAAAGTTTTCAAATGACTGATGACAAGAATACATTGAGAAAAAAAATGAAAAGATTACGTAAAAAACAATATGTAATGAATGAAACTGCTCCATGGGACGCAGCTAAAAAATTTTTTTTTTATTTCAACAAAACAAATATTAAAAAAATAGGTTTATATTGGCCAATGCAGTATGAAATAGATACTCGACCTTTAATAAAATTGCTATTAATAAAAAATATTAATATTTTATTGCCTTCAATTTTTTCAAATCAAATAAAGTTTTTAAATTGGAACTTTAAAGATGACTTAATATTTAATCAATTAAAATTCTATCATCCAAAAGAAAATGCTGTTCAAAAAAAACCAGATATTGTAATTGTTCCAATGCTTGCTTTTGATAAACAAGGGTTTAGACTTGGTTATGGAAAGGGTTTTTATGACAAATTCTATGAAAAAAATAAAAAAGTTTCTTACATTGGTTATGGCTATGATTTTCAGGAAGTAGACAAACTACCAGCAAAACATTATGATCTTAAATTTGATGTTGTTATAACTAATGCATTTATAAGAAATTTTAATTGATTTATGAATATATTATTTTTAGGTGATTTAGTAGGCGAAAATAGCTTTTATTTTTTAAAAAAAAATCTTAAAAATATCTGTAGAAAATATAATATATCCTTTGTCATAGTAAATGCAGAAAATGTTTCAAATGGCTATGGAATTACTCCAAAAATTAGTGATGAAATATTTAAAACAGGAGTAGATGTTATAAGCTCAGGAAACCACATCTGGGATCAAAAAGAAATTATTCCGTATATAGCAAAAAATAATAATCTATTGAAACCAAATAATTTATCTAAAGAACTAGTTGGCAACGGTTACTTTCTAGCTACAAATAATCAAAATAAAAAAATTTTAGTAATCAATTTAATGTGTAATTTGTTTATGAGAAAGTCTGATAATCTATTCTCTTCAATCGATGAAATAATGAAAAAATTTAAATTAAAAAAAAATTGTGATGCTATTATTATAGACCTTCACGGAGAAGCAGCCTCTGAAAAACAAGCTTTTGCCAACTATTTAGATGGGAAAGTTACAGCTGTAATTGGAACACATACACATGTACCCTCCTCTGATCTAAGAATACTTCCAAATGGTACTGGTTATCAAACAGATACTGGAATGTGTGGTGATTATGACTCTGTAATAGGAGGTGATAAAAATAAATGGATAGAAAATTTTGTAAAAAAACCAGGCTTCCAAAAGATTTTTCCCGCTGCCATAAATAATACTCTGTGTGGAGTAATAATTAAAGTTTTTGAAGATACAGGCTTGTCAAGTGTAGTAAAACAATTGATACTAGGTGATTTATTGGAGAATAAAATACCTAATGAAAAATTATTTTTATAATTAATAAATGGCAGGACATTCACAATTTAAAAATATAATGCACAGAAAAGGTGCACAAGATGCTAAAAAAGCTAAATTATTTGCAAAGTTAGCAAGAGAAATTACAGTTGCTGCAAAATCAGGAATACCTGACCCTAAAAAAAACCCAAGACTTAGAAGTGCCATAACTAACGCAAGGCACGAAAACATGCCAAATGATAGAATAAATAAAGCATTACAGAAAGCCACTTCTAATGAGGAAGCTAATAACTATGAAGAAATTAGATATGAAGGTATAGGAAATGGTGGAATTTTTTTTATTATTGAAACCTTAACTGATAATAGAAACAGAACCGCCTCTGAAATAAGATCTATTTTTAATAAAAATGGTGGAAGCTTAGGAGAAACAGGAACTGCAACTTTTAACTTCGAAAAAATAGGTAAAATAAGTTATCGCTCATCTAGCATTCCTAAAGAAAAATATTTTGATTTTGTAATTGAAAAAAATGCACTTGATGTTTTTGAAGAAAATAATTGTATCATTTCAACTTGTCCACCTGAGTCTTTTGGTAAATTTAGAGCTGAACTAGAGATTGAATTTGGTGAACCAATCAAATCAAACCTAATATGGCAAGCAAAAAACTTTATAGATGTAAGTTTAGAAATTGAAAAAAAAGTATTACTTTTAATTGAATTACTAGAAGAAAATGATGATGTGCAGTATGTATATACTAATATTAATACAAATTATGAGTTAGAAGAGTAAAATATTTTGTCAATTAAATTTATATGATAGTATTAGGCATAGACCCAGGTAGCTCTGGAGGAATAGTACTTGTAGAAAGTAAATTAAATGTTTTACCTAAAATTATATTTGCTTTGAGAACTCCTACCGTCATTATTTATGGAAAAAAAATAATCGATACTAAAAAAATTGCTGCAGAGTTACAGAAATATAAAATTGATATTAGTATTATTGAAAAAGTTCATGCTATGCCGAGACAAGGAGTTACATCAAGCTTCCAATTTGGAAGAAACTTTGGCGGAGTCGAGTCCTTAAGTTACCTTTATGCTAAAAGAGTAGATTATGTTGCTCCATCAGTTTGGAAAAAAGCTATGGGCTTAGGCTCTTCAAAGAAAGAGAGTTTAGATCTTGCTAGACTTAAATTCGGAGAATCTGAGCTTTGGTCAATTAAAAGCAACGATGGAATTGCAGAAGCTGCACTTTTAACATTGTTCTGGCTAGAAAAATATATGATGTCATAAACAGATATGTCATTAGCACACTTAAGTTCTACTATTAATATAAGAATTTATTATGAAGATACAGATGCCGGAGGAGTAGTATATCACTCGAGGTATTTAAATTTCGCAGAAAGAGGTAGAGCAGAATTTTTGAGAAATCTATCATTAAAACAAATATCAATTTCACAAAAATATAAAATTCACTTTGTTGTAAAAGAACTTAAAGTTAATTATATAAGTTTTTGTAAATTAGATGATAATATCCAATTATTAACTAATTTAGAAAGCATCAACAGAGTAAAGCTATGCTTTAAGCATAATTTTTATAAAAATAAAAAAGAAATTTTGCGTATGAATGTAACAATATGTAGTGTGTCAAATACAGGAAAAGTTGCTAGAATACCAAAATCCTTATATTATAATATTATAAACTAAGGTTAAAATTATGAATAATGATATTAATATAATAAATGATGTAGATATGAGCATATGGGGACTTATGCTAGAAGCCGATTTTATAGTAAGATTGGTAATGTTATCCTTACTCTTTCTATCTATTTTTAGTTGGAGTATTATATTTGAAAAAATTACAAAACTTAGAAAGCTCAAAAAGAAATCAAAACAGTTTGAAGATGATTTCTGGTCTGGTATTAATATTGAAAAACTTCATAAAAGCATAGAAAACTCTCCAAGCCATCCTATGGAAGCTATTTTTGTAACTGGCATGAAAGAATTAACTGCTACAGAAAGAAAAAATATTAATTATGATGAAAACATTGTACTAGAAAAAAGAATTGAAAAAGCTATGTCTTCAACTTTAAATAGGGAAATGGAAAAATTAGAAAAAAATCTAAGTTTTCTAGCAACGACAGGTTCTTCTGCTCCTTTTATAGGACTATTTGGAACAGTTTGGGGGATAATGAATAGTTTTCAGTCAATTGCAACATCAAAAAATACTTCTTTAGCAATAGTAGCCCCAGGAATTGCTGAAGCATTGTTAGCTACTGCAATGGGTCTTCTAGCTGCAATACCTGCAGTAATGGCATATAATAAAATTTCTGCTGATACTAACAGGTATTATAATTCATTAGAAGTATTTTTATATGATTTATCTAATATTTTATCTAGACATATCCATAATAAAAAATAATGCAATATTATAATAGAAATAGGACAAAAAAAAAATTTCTCTCAGAAATAAATGTTACTCCTTTTGTCGATGTTATGTTGGTTCTTCTTATTGTTTTTATGATTACAGCCCCATTGTTGCAAACAGGAGTTGAAATAGAATTACCAGAAGTTAATACACCAAACATTCCTGAGAACAAAGATCCACTTATTGTTTCAATTAATAAAAAAAATGAGATATTTATTTCTGAAAAAAAACTTACTTCTGAACTACTTAATGCTAAATTAAAAGAAATAAAGAGGGCTAATCCTAAAATTCAAGTTTATATTAGAGCAGATAAAACTGTCACTTATGCAGTGCTCATGAAAGTAATGAAACAAATTATAGATAATGGAATTTTAAATGTAAATTTAATAACTTTACCAAAAAAATGAGGACTATTTGGTTAAGTTTATATTTTTTTCATTTATTTTTCATTTAATACTTTTGATTATATTTAAATTTCAAACTGTGGATTTGAGAAAAAGCAAAGAAAAAGCTGTCAATATTAGTATTTCTCAAGAGAATCAAGTTTTAAAAAAAGAAGAAATACCTAAAAATATAAAACCAAATAAAAATGTTAAAAAAAAAATACCTAAAAGTACTAATAAAAATATAAAACTAAATAAAAATGTTAAAAAAAAAATACCTAAAAGTACTAATAAAAATATAAAACTAAATAAAAATGTTAAAAAAGAAATACCTAAAAAGGTTATAAAAAAACCTAGCACAAAAGGGTTTGATGATTTGCTTAAAAATTTAGCCAAAAAGGAGCTAACTGAAGAAAATAAAGAAAGTTTTGATAAAAAATTAAAAGAACTTTCTGAACAAACTTTAATAAGTAAAGATAAAGCTAGTGTAAATAAATTAAATAAAAATGAATTAAATGCTATCGAAAAATTATTACTAAAACAAATTGATGAAAAATGGTCTAGGCCGCCAGGTATTACAATCTCTAAAGATTTAGTTATAAAAATGATTGTTAACCTTGATATCAATGGTAGAGTTATTAATTTAAGAGCACATGAGCAGACTGTAAATGATATAAAAAATAATTATAGCTTGCAGCCATATCTAGAATCTGCAATTAGAGCAATTAAAAAAGCTTCTCCATTTGAAGGATTAAGAAAAGATAGGTATAATAGTTGGAAAGAACTAGTTATTAATTTTAAACCAATAGAAGCAAGGTAATGACAACTTCAAAGTTATATTTTATTATTTTTATATTTTTTATTAAAAATATACACGCAACTCCTTTAGAAATAGATGTAACCAAAGGAATAATAGAGCCAATCCCTATAGCTATAACAAAATTTAACTATAAATCTGTAAAAGAAAAACTTTTAAGCAATAAAATTTTTGAAACTATCTCTAATGACCTAAACAATTCGGGTTTATTTAGAAAAATTTCTAATAAAGCTTTTTTACAAAATGAAGAAGAGGTTTTCTTTCAACCCTTATTTAAAGATTGGAGTCTAATTGATGCTAATTTGATAATTAGTGGAAAAATTAAACTTAGTTCAGAAAAGTTATCATTAAATATTAAACTATGGGATGTTTATAGAGAAAAACTAATACTAAGTAAAAAAATAGAAGGCATTAATAATGACAATTGGAGAGTTTTAGCTCATATTGTATCTAATTTAATCTATGAACGTGTTACAGGAGAAAAAGGGTACTTTGATACTAGATTGGTCTATATTGCCGAAGAAAAAAATGCTAATAAGATTACAAAAAAAATAGCTATTATGGATTATGATGGGTATAATCATGAATATTTAACTAGTGGGAAAAATCTAGTTATTACCCCTAGATTTTCACCAGATGGTAAAAAAATTGCTTACTTATCTTTTTCAAAAAAAAAACCAACTGTATATTTATTAGATATAATTACTAAGAAAGAAAAAATTTTAGGAAATTTTTTAGGAATGAGTTTTGCTCCTAGATTTTCACCAGATGGTAAAAAAATTACATTCTCTCTTACACAAAAAGGTAGTTCAAATATTTTCATACAAGACTTAGATAATAATGATATTATACAAATTACCAAAAATAGACACATCAATACGTCTCCATCTTTTTCCCCTGATAATGAATGGCTTGTATTTAGTTCTGATAGGTCTGGAAAGCAAAATTTATATATAAAAAAAATAAATAATAGTATAACAAAAAAAGCAAAAAGAATTTCTTATGGAGAAGGCAACTATGCAACTCCTACGTGGTCGCCAAGAGGAGATTATATAGCCTTTACTAAAACTTATAGAAATGAATTTTATATTGGTTTGATGAAACAAGATGGTTCTGATGAAAGAATAATTTCAAAAGGATACTTAACTGAAAGTCCTTCTTGGTCACCTAATGGACGAACTCTAGTATTTAATAAAATAATTAAAAAAAATAATAATCTTGTTTCAAGCATTTTCACTATTGATATAACAGGAAATTTAGAAAAAAAACTAGTTACTCCTGAAGAAGCTTCAGACCCAGATTGGGGACCTTCAATTAACTATTAATTTTTTTTTAAAATTATGTAATAATAAATTATGTATATTTTTATAAAAAAATTTTATCTCTTTTTTTTAATAATTATTCTCAACTCTTGTACCTCACAAAATGAAAAAGTTTTAGTAGAAGGTGGTGAAAGCGAACTATCAACTTCCATTGAAGAAACAGAAAATACTGATAAAAATGATAATCAGAATATTACTGTAAAGGATGAATTATCAGAGAACGAAAAAGTTAACAAGATATTAAATGAGAAACTTTTGGAAGTTGGCGATAGAGTATTTTTTGATTATGATCAATCAAGGTTTAAAACAGCAGGCATCGAAACTTTAAAAAGACAGGCCAGCTTCCTTATTGCAAACCAAAATATTACAGTTACAATTGAAGGTCATTGTGACGCCAGAGGTACAAGAGAATACAATTTAGCATTAGGAGAAAGAAGAGCTTATTCTGTTAAATCTTTTTTGACTTCTCTTGGAGTAGAAGAAAGTAGAATAGCAGTAATTTCTTTTGGAAAGAAAAACTTCAATCTTTAGAAAATAATGAACAGGCTTGGTCTGAGTCTAGAACAGCTATTACTACCATAAATCCTTAGTTAAATGGTTTACTCAGATTATAATAAGTTACAGAATATTTTATTAATTTTTCTCCTACTTTTTATAACAAAACATTGTAAGAGCCAAGAAAAAGACTATTTGGAAGTGGTTATTGAAAGAATAAATGACCTTGAAATAGAATTGAAAAACATACAAAGTGATAAACCTAATAATTTAGGTAATAAAGATAGATATACTAACGCCATAGCTATTCATGAGCAGAGGTTAATTGAATTAGAAGAAGAAATGAGAAATCTAAATGGAAGTATAGAACAATTAAATTTTAAAATAGATGGTATTAGTAAATTATTAAATAAAATAGAACCTAATCTATTAAAACAAGAAAATGAACAAGAAAAACAATTTACTGACGACAATCAAGTAATTACCTCAGAAACAATTGAGAAAAAGATGCTTATAGATGAAGACCCTAACATAGAAAAAAACCCTAGTATGAAAGTATTAGGAACTGTAAATGAAAATCCAATTAAGGAAAACCAAGAGGCTATGCCTGAAAATAATTTTTCAGAAACTACAGGAGGAGCACCTCAACAAGGTATAATTTCAGATGAAAAACTTTTGCAACTTTTAGAAAATCCATCTGAGATATATAGCTATGCTTATGATATGCTAGTAAGAGAAAATTTTATTGAAGCAGAAAAGTCCTTTAAAGCTTTCATTGGAGAACATCCTAATGATTCCCTTACCTCCAATGCATATTATTGGTTAGGTGAAACTTATTATGTACAGAAAAAATTTCAATTAGCCGCAATTAGTTTTGCTAGAGGCTTTCAAAACTTTCCCAAAGGAAATAAAGCGATAGATCAATTATTTAAACTAGCCCTCACATTTATGAATCTTGGAAAAAATGAAGATGCTTGTGCAGCATTTTCAAAATTAGAATCAGAGTTTCCTAATGCTCCAAAAAGAATAAGTAATAGAGCTAAAGATTATATAAAACGTGCTAAATGTTAAATTAAAGTACTCAGAATTTGAAAGTAATATTTTCAAAATTGTAGATAAATATTATTTCACAAAATATGAAAAATTATATGGAGTAGCAGTATCTGGAGGACCGGATAGCATGTTATTACTTTATGTATTAAGTAAATGGGCATATAAAAAAAATAAAAGTTTATATGTATTTTCATTTGATCATAATTTAAGACAAGAAAGCGCTTATGAACTTACCTTGGTCGAAAAGTTTTGTAAAAAATTAAATTGTAACTTTACAAAAATTAAATGGGATAAAAAACCTAAAACAGCTATTATGGAACAAGCTAGAATTGCAAGATATTCTTATATAGCTGAAAAATGTAATCAAAATAATATAAAAACTCTTTTTCTTGGACACCATGCGGACGATATAGCAGAAACAGTATCAATGAGAATTTTTAATAATTCTAATTTAGAAGGATTATGTCCTATTTTTGAATTAAGAGAAATTTTTAATATAAAACTATTTAGACCATTTTTAAGTATCTCTAAAGATCAAATATTAGATCTTAATTTAGCCGAAAAAATTAATTATGTTGATGATGTATCAAATATTAATGAAAAATTCTTCAGATCTAGAATAAGGAAACTGCTTAATCAAGATAAACAATTAAAAAATAATTTAATAAAAGCATCTTCATTATTTTGTAAAATAAGAAAATTTAATGATGATTTTATTAAAAAACATTTTAATAACTATTATTATTTCAAAAATGAAGGTTTTTTTGAAATAAAGAGAGAAATAATTAAAAAATTTCCAAAATTTTTAATTATTTGTTTTTTTAAAATGGTAATTTTTAGATTAGGAAATAAAGATTACTTTTCTAAAAACCCTATACCAGATGACATTTATTTGAAAGTTATGCAATATGAAAATGTCGTCTATTCGTTAGGCGGATGTATCATAGTATTTAATAAAAAAAAAATATACATTTGCAGAGAATATAAAGATATAGAAAAAAAACTTGAATTAGTTGATGTAGATAAAAAAATAATATGGGATAATCGGTTTGAAATAAAAAATAATACAAGAAACCAAATTAAGATTTTACCTTTAGGAAAAGTTTTAAATAACTCTTTCTATCAAAAAAAATTTAAAATTTATAAAAAAATGATAAAAAATCTACCTTTTCGAGTAAGAAAAACCATTCCTGCTATATTTACTCTTGAAGGTTTCATACATATACCCCATTTAAATATTAGTGAAATAAATACAATAAGTGATAATATTGAATGTCGTACTATTGATTTTTTTCATAAAAAATATGACAATATTAAATAATAAGGAAATAATTTGAACAATTCAGGAAAAAATGTTTTTATTTGGGTAATTATAGCAATAGTTTTGGTATTAGTTTTTAACTTATTCAATCAAAATCAAAATCAACCAAGATCAACTAAATTACCTTATTCAGAATTTTTAAAATTAGTAGATACTGATAAGGTTAATGATGTTTCAATAGTAGGAAGAACAATCTCAGGTCATCTTGATGATGGTAGTAAGTTTTCTACATATACTCCTCCTAATGATCCCAAACTCATTGAAAAATTATCAACGCGAAACGTAATCATTAATTCGGGCCCTGAAGAAGAAGCGGTTTCTCCCTTATTAGGATTGTTTTTAAATTGGTTACCTATGCTACTTTTTATTGGAGTTTGGATTTTCTTTATGAGACAAATGCAAGGAAAGGGTGGCGGATCGTTGGGATTTGGTAGATCTAAAGCAAAATTACTTACCGAAAAACATGGTAAAGTTACTTTTAAAGATGTAGCAGGCGTAGATGAGGCAAAAGAAGAATTAGAAGAAGTTGTAGAATACTTAAGAAATCCAATTAAATTTCAAAGATTAGGCGGTAAAATACCTAAAGGTGTGCTTCTTGTGGGGCCTCCTGGTACTGGAAAAACTTTAATAGCTAGAGCTGTTGCCGGTGAAGCTAATGTTCCTTTCTTCACCATCTCTGGTTCAGATTTTGTAGAGATGTTTGTGGGTGTTGGAGCTTCCAGGGTACGTGATATGTTTGAACAAGGAAAAAAAAATGCTCCTTGCATTATTTTTGTTGATGAAATAGACGCTGTAGGTAGACATAGAGGTGCAGGATTAGGTGGGGGAAACGATGAAAGAGAACAAACATTAAATCAACTTTTAGTAGAAATGGATGGTTTTGAAACTAATGAAGGGGTGATACTCATAGCTGCCACAAATAGACCAGATGTTTTAGATCCCGCTCTTTTAAGACCAGGTAGATTTGATAGACAAGTTGTAGTACCAAATCCAGACATTGTTGGCAGAGAGAAAATTTTAAAAGTGCATATGAAAAAAGTTCCATTAGCCTCAGACGTAAATGCTAGAACTATTGCAAGAGGTACTCCTGGTTTTTCTGGAGCAGATTTAGCTAATATTGTTAATGAAGCAGCATTATTAGCTGCTAGAAAAGATAAAAAAAATGTTTCCATGCATGAATTTGAAGAAGCTAAAGATAAAGTTATGATGGGAAGCGAAAGAAGGTCTATGGTTATGACCGAAGATGAGAAAGAAAAGACAGCTTATCATGAAGCAGGTCATGCCTTAGTAATGTTAAATGCTAAAGGACATGAACCTTTACATAAAGTAACTATTATACCAAGAGGACGGGCTTTAGGTGTTACTATGTGGTTACCTGAGAGAGATAAACTTGCGCACACATATAACGAATTAAATGCTCAGTTAGCATCTCTTTTTGGAGGTAGAATTGCTGAAGAATTAATTTATGGCAAAGATAATATTACTACTGGGGCCGGTAATGATATACAACAAGCAACAAATCTTGCAAAAAGAATGGTCAAAGAGTTCGGTTTTTCTGATAAATTAGGGCCTTTAAGATATGAAAGTAATCAAGAAGAAGTCTTTCTTGGCCATTCAGTGTCACAACAAACTAATATTTCAGATGAAACTGCTAGAATAATAGATAGTGAAGTAAAGGTTCTAGTTAAAAAAGGTGAAGCTACGGCAAAAGAAATAATAAATTCAAAACTGAAAGATTTGCATATTATTGCAAAAGGACTACTAGAGTTTGAAACGCTTACAGCTTCTGAGATTAAAGATCTATTAAAAGGAAAAAAAATAGTTAAGGAAGAACAACAAAAGAACTCTAAATCAGATAAACCTGAGAAGGAAAAAAGTAAAAAAAATACAGAAAAAAAACCAATAGGATCTGTTCCTTTAACTGTAAAAAATACTTCCTAATTGTTATTTAATTTGAAAGATGATTTTTATTTAAGACCATTTAATCATTCGATCAAAAGTAATGGTTTTATTAAATATAGTAACGCTGATATTTTAAAGTTAAGAAATAACAATACTTTTGTTATCAAAGAGTCTATTGAAATTAAAAGTGTTATCAACAAGCTTGTTCCACAAGCTTCGTTTATAAATTATAAAAATTTAAAAAACAGATTACAAAAAATAAATAATCCATTTATTCCTAAAATTTTAAAAAAACATAAAAAGCCTCTAATTATGGGAATACTTAATATTACAAAAGATAGTTTTTATGATGGAGGAAGATATTTGGAATACAAAAATGCTATCAAACACGCAGAAAAACTTATAAAAGAAGGAGCTGATATTATTGATATAGGAGGAGAATCAACTAGGCCTGGTTCTATGGCAGTAAATGTAAAAGAGGAAATTAAAAGAATAAAACCAATAATAAAAGAATTAAAAAAAAATAATTTTTTAGTTTCATGTGATACCAGAAACTCTACTACAATGAGTATGGCCTTAGATTTAGGAGTTGATATTATAAACGATGTATCTGGTTTAAATTATGATAAAAATACTTTAAATATATTAAAAAACTATAAATGTTTATATGTATTAATGCATTCTAAAGAAACCCCTACTACAATGCAAAATAATCCTATCTATAATAATGTAGCATGTGATATATATAACTTTTTTACAAAAAAACTAATGCTATTAAAAAAAATGAATATATCAGAAAACAGAGTTATTTTGGATCCTGGAATAGGGTTTGGTAAAACTATTAGTCACAACTATAATATTTTAAGGTATTTGAATATATTACTAGATTTAGGTCATCCTTTAATGATTGGTGTTTCTAGAAAAAGCTTAATAAAAAAATTGGTGAAATCTAATAGTTTAACGCCGTCTATATTATTAGCTATAAATGCCTATTCAAAAGGAGTTAGTATTCTCAGAGTTCATGATGTAGAGGAAACTAAATTAGCGGTAAATATATTTAAGAAGGCGAATTAAAAAAATAATGAGTAATACAAAAAAGTATTTTGGAACAGACGGAATAAGAGGAAAGGCTAATTCCAATAACATGAATGCTTCTTTAGTATTAAATATAGGAATGGCTACAGCTGAATATTTTACCAGAGGAAATCATAAACATTTTGTACTTATTGGAAAAGATACAAGGTTATCAAATTATACAATAGAGCCATCATTAACTGCTGGTTTTTTAAGCATGGGAATGAATGTTTATTTAACTGGACCACTTCCTACTCCTGGTGTATCTGCTCTTGTATCATCAATGAGATGCGATGTGGGAGTAATGATTTCTGCTTCTCATAATCATTATTCAGATAACGGTATTAAAATTTTTGGTCCAGATGGCGCAAAATTATCTGATCAAGATGAATTAAATATAGAAAAACTCATAGATTCTAAATTCAAAAAATTAGTAAAATCTGAAAATCTAGGTAGAGCAAAAAGGATAGAGGATGCGGGCGGAAGATATATAGAATACCTCAAATCAAAAATTTATTCGAAATTAAGACTAGATGGCTTAAAAATAGTTATAGACTGTGCAAATGGAGCTGCTTACAAAGTAGCACCTAAAATTTTGTGGGAATTAGGGGCAACCGTAATTCCAATTAATGTAATTCCAGATGGCACAAATGTTAATGAAAATAGTGGTTCAACTTTTCCTAAAAATCTTATCAGTAAGGTTATTGAATTTAAAGCAGATGTAGGAATTGCATTAGATGGAGATGCAGATAGGTCAATTTTAGTTGATGAAAATGGATCAATTGTTGATGGAGACAAAATTTTAGCAATTATAGCAAAGTTTTGGAAAAAAAATAACAACTTGCATAAAAACACTGTAGTTGGAACTATAATGACTAATAAATCATTAGAAAATTATTTTTTACAAAATAAAATCAACCTAATTAGAACTGATGTAGGAGATAGAAATATAATTAAAGCTATGAAGGAAAATGATTTTATTCTTGGTGGAGAGCCCTCTGGTCATATTATTTTAAATAAATATTCATCTACTGGCGATGGTATCTTAGCGTCTTTAGAAATACTTGGTATAATGAAGGTTGAAAACAAAAAACTTTCAAGTCTTGCTAGTATTTATGAACCTTACCCTCAAATTATTCAGAACTTTCCTGTAAAAGCTAACCTAGAATCTAAAACTATCATTAATCACATTAAAAATAGAATTGAAAAATTTATAGGTAAAAAAAATGCTAGACTTGTAATAAGAAAATCAGGCACAGAAAATAAAATTAGAATAATGTCTGAGGCTAAAGATGTAGAATTAGCAAAATCTATCTCTGCAAAAATTATAAGTTTAATGAAAGAAAAAATTTGAAAAAAAAATCAGTACTTTTAATTGCTGGTTCCGACTCAAGTGCCGGTGCTGGCATACAAGCTGATATAAAAACGTTAACATTTTTTAAAGTATATGCTGCAACTGTATTTACTGCTCTAACAGCACAAAACACTAAAGGTGTTAATAAAGTTTTTAATATACCTCTTGCCTTTATTCAAGATCAAATTAAAGCTATAGCCCAAGACTTAGATATTTCTTTTATAAAAATAGGAATGTTATCAAACTACAATATTATTAAAACTATAAATAATTCTTTAGACAAATACTTTCCATCTATTCCTATAGTTTTAGATCCTGTTATGGTTGCTAAAGGAGGGCATCCTTTATTGGAAGAAAAATCTATAAGTTTTTTAAAAAAAACATTAATTCCTAAAAGCTTTATTATAACTCCTAATACTTTAGAAGCTGAGAAAATATTAAAATGCAAAGTTTCTAATACAAATGAAATGTTGAACTGTAAAAATAAATTTAATGAGTTAAAAGTTAAACGTGTTTTGCTTAAAGGTGGTCATATATTAGAAGATAAAAAAACTGTTACTAATATTTTGTTTAATCAAGGAAATATTCATAAGTTTATAAGCAAGAGAATTAATACGAAAAACACACATGGAACTGGATGTAGCCTAGCATCAGCCTTAACTGCAAATTTATTTTTAGGCAAAAGTCTCAAAGAAAGTGTTCAAACATCTATTAATTTTGTGCATAATGGGATAAAAAAAAGTTTTCTAATTGGCGAAGGACATAACCCTATTAATCATTTTACAAATTTTAAAAGTTAGAGTTTGACCAGCACCTTTATCAACGTTATTTTATAATTAAATTATGATATCAAAACCACAAAAAAAACCTAATAATCCTAATTTTTCATCAGGCCCATGTGCAAAAAGGCCCGGATGGAACTTTGAAATATATTTGAAAGCTATATTAGGTAGGTCTCACAGGTCAAAAAAAGCTCTATCAAGGATACAAGAAGTAATTAACTTAACTAAATTATTATTAAATATACCAGAAGACTATTACGTAGGAATAGTTCCTGCTTCAGACACAGGAGCAATTGAAATGCTACTTTGGTCTTTACTTGGAGAAAGACCTGTAGAAGTTTTGGCTTGGGAAAGCTTTGGAAATGATTGGGTAAAAGATATAGTTAATCAATTAAAAATACCTGATACTGAAGTAAAAAAAGCAGAATATGGTCATATAGTAGATTTAAATGATGTGGACTTTAAAAAAGATATAATATTTACTTGGAATGGAACTACATCCGGCGTCTGTGTGCCTGATGGTGATTGGATATCTGATAGTAGGGAAGGTTTAACAATTTGTGATGCAACCTCTGCTGCTTTTTCAATGAATTTACCTTGGAAAAAACTAGACGCAACTACTTTTTCATGGCAAAAAGTATTAGGCGGTGAAGCTCAACATGGAATTATTGTGTTAAATCAAAATACTATCAATCGATTAGAAAATTTTACTCCTAATAGAGCCATACCAAAAATATTTCAGTTGTCTAATAAAGGAAAAGTAAATAAAAAATTATTTTCAGGGAGTACTATAAATACTCCTTCTATGTTATGTGTCGAAGATGTTTTAGATAGCTTAAATTGGGTTAAAAAAATTGGAGGAATTAAAAAAACTATTGAGCTAAGTAATGAAAATTTAGAAATAGTAAATAGAAAAATTAAAAATTCAGTTTGGCTTGATTTTTTACCTAAAAAAGAAAATACTAGATCGTGTACTTCAATATGTCTTAAAGTAAAAGCTAATATAATAGAAAAATATGATATAGCTGATTTAAAAAAAAGAATGAATAATTTATTTTCATTTTTTGAAGAAGAAAAAATAGCCTATGATATTAATGCATACAGAGATGCTCCAATTGGAATTAGAATATGGGGAGGCGCTACTATTAACAAAAATGATATAGAGATACTTTTAGATTGGTTAGAATGGGGTTTTGTTAAATTTATTAAAAAATGAGTTAGGTATGAAAAAGATATTAATTGCAGATAAAATGAGTATACAAGCAGAAAAAATATTTATTGCTAATGGTATTAATTTTGACAGAAAAGTTGGGCTTTCTGAAGAAGCAATTTGTGAAATAGTTAATGAATATGAAGGCATTGTAGTAAGGTCTGCAACAAAAATTACAAAAAAAATTATTCAAGTAGGTAGTAAACTTAAAGTTCTTGGTAGAGCTGGTATAGGAGTGGACAATATTGATATAGAAGCTGCCACTAATAATGGAATTGTTGTAATGAATACGCCTTTTGGTAACTCTATAACCACTGCAGAACATACAATTAGTTTGATGATGTCGCTTGCTAGAAATATTCCTCAGGCTAGTAAATCTACTAAAGAAGGAAAGTGGGAAAAGAGTAAGTTTATGGGAACTGAATTGTTTGGAAAAACTCTAGGCATGATTGGCTGTGGAAATATTGGATCTCTTGTAGCTGAGAGGTGCATAGGGCTTAAAATGAAAGTATGTGTTTATGATCCATTTTTGTCTCAGGAACAAACTGAAAAAATTGGTGCAAAAAAAGTTGAATTGGAAAAAATATTGCTCAACTCAGATTTCATAACATTACATACTCCTCTCACAGATGAAACCAAAGGTATTTTAAATAAAGAAAATTTATCGAAATGTAAAAATGTTGTAAAAATAATTAACTGTGCTAGAGGAGGTCTAATAGTAGAGAAAGACCTAATTGAATTGATTGATGAAGGAAAAATATCAGGTGCAGCTTTAGATGTGTTTAGTGAAGAACCGCCAAAAAATAATAATTTATTTAATGTCGAAAATTTAATACTTACGCCACACTTAGGTGCTTCTACATCCGAAGCGCAAGAAAATGTAGCAATACAAATTGCTCAGCAAATTTCAGATTATTTAAACAATGATGTTATTGTAAATTCAATAAATGTATCTCCAATTAGTATTGAAGAAGCACCTAAACTTAGACCATTCGTAGATTTATCATTAAAATTAGGAAAGTTTGGTGGTCAAATTATAGAAGATACAATTTCAAAAATTAATATTACTTTTAAAGGAGAGATTGCTACTTTAAATACAAGACCATTGATAGCAAATGTTGTTGCTGGAATATTTTCTAATAGAATGGAGAGCGTAAACTTAATTAATGCCGAGTCCATAGCAAAACAGAAAAATATCGAAGTAATTTCATCTTATCAAAGTGAAACATCGATTCACACATCTGAAATACATGTTAATATTTCAACTGTTAAAGAAGATTTTAATTATGCTGGTATCATTTTTGCTAATTCTTCTAGAATAATATCTATTATGAATATGAGAATAGAAGGTGAAATTTCTTCTAATATGCTATATGTATCAAATAATGATAAACCTGGATTCATAGGTTCTTTAGGTACTCTATTAGGAAATAAAAAAATTAATATAGCAAATTTTAATTTAGGAAGAACTGGCAAAGGGGAAGCAGTTTCATTACTTGAGTTAGATCAATTCTTAAATGAAGCAGTAATAAACGACTTACAAAAATTAAACAATGTAAAAAAAGTTAAAGCATTGAAATTTTAATATGAAGAGCTTTTTTATCAATGATTTACTCCCAGAAGGTTTTAAAGTTTTACTACCTGAACAAGCACATAAAGAAGAAAATATATCAAGATCAATTTTAGATTTATTTTTTCAAAATGGTTACCAATTAGTAAAAACTCCAATGATAGAATATGAGGATAATATTTCTCAGAATACATTAAAGTCTTTGCATAATCAGTCTTTTTTGTTGATGGAACCAGAAACGAAAAAAATATTAGTTCTGAGGTCGGATATTACTGCTCAAGTCGCTAAATTAGCATCTACAAAACTTAAACATTATCCAAGGCCTATTAGATTTGCATACTCTGGAGAAGTTATCAGAAACTCAAAAAATAATTATAAGTCTGAAAGACAATTTAAACAAATTGGAGTAGAGTTGATTGGTGGACCTCAAGATGCTAGTATGGTAGAAATATTAAATTTAGCAATATCCTCCTTATCCAAGATCAATATTAAAAATATAACTATTGATTTTAGTTTGCCTTCAATATTCAGACTAATAGATAAGAATTTAAAATTAAAATCTAATAAAAATATTAAAAATGCTCTTGAGAATAAAGATCCTGGTGTTATTCAAAGTAAAAAGTACGATTATATAAATGGATTAATTTTAATGGCAGGTACTGTAGAAGAGGCTTATAAAATTTATAAAAAATTTAAATTTCCTAATAAAATAAATTTATTATTAGATAATTTTTTTAATCTTATATCTGTTATTAAAAAAAAAAATAAAAACTTATCAATTACTGTAGATATGACAGAAGGAAACAGTTTTTTAGAATACTATAATTTTGGATTTAAAATTTATAATAAAGAGAATGCTAAAGGCATTGCAGTAGGTGGTGATTATAAATCTAATAATAATGAAATAGGCTTGGGTATGACATTTTTAGTAAGTCAATTACTTGCCAGTACTAATTTTAAGAAAAAAGAAAAGGCCTATGTGCCATTTAATACAGATTTAAGTAAAATAAAATTAAAAAAATCTCTTATAATAATAAAAGAACTATATTCTAAAAAAAATAAATTAACTGAGGCTAAAAAACAAAAATGTGATTTTATTTTAAATAAAAATGGAAAACTTGAAAAGATAAATTAATGTCAAATGTTATAGTAATAGGTTCACAGTGGGGTGATGAAGGAAAAGGGAAAATAGTTGATTGGCTATCTAACAAAGCAGATGCTGTGGTAAGGTTTCAGGGTGGCCATAATGCTGGTCATACTCTTGTTGTGAACGGAAAGATTTATAAACTAAGTTTGCTTCCTTCCGGAATTGTAAGAGGAAAAAAATCTTTTATAGGTAATGGAGTAGTTTTAGATTTATGGGCTCTTGCTAAAGAAATTAAAGAAGTATCAAAGCAAGGAATAAATATTAACAAAGAACTACTATCTATATCTGAAACAACTTGTCTTATACTCTCATATCATAGAGAATTAGATACGGCTAGGGAACATGAAATAGATGGTATTAAAATTGGTACTACAGGTAGAGGAATAGGTCCTGCCTATGAAGATAAAGTTGGAAGAAGAGCCATAAGACTTTGTGATATTTTTGACTCTAAAAACTTGAAAAAGAAAGTTGAGAATGCTCTTTTTCATCATAACCCTATAAGAAAAGGCTTGGGTATTGATGAAATCAAATCGACAGATATTCTTAATCAGTTAAATGATATTGCTAGCTTTATTAAACCTTATGTGAGTAATATTTGGAAAGATCTTATTAAGTTACAAGATGAAGAGAAAAATATTTTATTTGAAGGAGCTCAAGGCATGATGCTTGATAATGATCATGGAACTTATCCTTTTGTTACTTCCTCTAATACTATAAGTGCACAAGCATCTCTAGGGAGCGGCTTAGGCTATATTAAAAAAGCTTACACACTTGGTATTACCAAAGCATATCTTACAAGAGTAGGCGAAGGACCTTTTCCTTCAGAACAAAATAATTCAGTAGGAGAAAAGCTTGGCTTACTAGGTAATGAATTTGGAACAGTCACTGGAAGGAAAAGACGTTGTGGTTGGTTAGATTTAGTATTATTAAAACAATCTGTAGATATTTGCGGAATTCAAGGGATAGCTCTTACTAAACTAGACGTTTTAGATAGTTTTGAAAAAATTAAAATTTGTGTTTCTTATAAAATTAATGATAAAATATTTGATTATTTACCTCCTATCATAACATCTAGTGATAATTTTGAAAAAAAATATATTGAGTTAGATGGATGGAATGTAAGCACAAGAAGCTGCAGAAATTATAATGACCTACCTAAAAATGCAAAAAAATATGTGTCATTATTAAAAGAACTTACAGGTATAGATATTAGTCTACTATCTACAAGTCCAGAGAGAGAAGATACAATATTATTCAATGATCCCTTCAGATAAGTTACTTTTCTATTAAACTTAGCTTCTGCTTATTTTTTAAAAACTGTCTAATATACTGCTGCACTTTATCAAAAGCTCTTACCTCAATTTGTCTTACTCTTTCCCTACTTATACTAAATTTTTTGCTTAATTCTTCTAAAGTAATTTGTGGTTCAGTTATTCTTCTAGATTTAAAAATATATTTTTCTCTTTCATTCAATGAAGCTAATGCATTAAGTAATATAGTTTTCCTATACTTATATTCTTGACTTTCCTCAAGTTTAGTTTCCTGGCTTTCTTCCTTAGCTACTATCCAATCTTGCCATTCAACGCTACTATCATGTTTTAGCGGAGCATTTAATGAATGATCATGTCCTGCCATTCTGCTATTCATACTGTATACTTCTCTTTCATCTACAGATAAGCGTTTAGATATCTCTTTTACTTCCTCAGGTTTTAAATCACCCTCATTAATAAGTTTCAGTTCATTTTTAATTTTTCTTAAATTAAAAAAAAGCTTTTTCTGAGCAGCAGTAGTTCCAATTTTTACTAAGGACCAAGAATGAAGTATATGTTCTTGAATAGCAGCTCTTATCCACCACATAGCATAAGTAGCTAACCTAAACCCTTTATCTGGATCAAATCTTTTTACCGCTTGCATCAAACCTATATTACCCTCTGAAATAAGATCAGCAATAGGCAAACCATATCCTCTGTATCCCATAGCAATCTTTGCTACTAATCTAAGATGCGAGGTAACTAATTTGTGAGCAGCATTTAAATCTTTTTTACTTTTCCATAACTTTGCTAATGTATATTCTTCCTCTAATTCTAAAAGAGGAAACTTTTTTATAGAGCCAAGATATTTTTGCAGGCTACCTTGAGAAGATATGCTAGGTAATGTAATATTAGACATCTCTTATATTAACAAACCAGATTAAATTCAGCAATTAATTCATTTTTTAGTTCCAAAATATCATGCGGTACTTCTGCATCAAAATATTTTAATTTATCACTTTTTGGGTGTCTGAAAGATAAATGTTGAGCATGTAATGCCTGTCTTCTAAATTTTTTTAAAAAGCTTATAATATTTTTTGAAAAAGACTGCGATATATTTCTATTTCTAGAATATAGCTGATCACCTATTAAAGGACAATTTATAGATTGCATATGTACTCTAATTTGATGGGTTCTTCCAGTTAAAATCTTACACTCAATCTCTGAAAAATAATTATTAAAATTTTTTGTAACCTTATATTCAGTTATAGCGTCTTTTCCTTTAGTAGAAGCTTTTTTTCTGTTAAGATAATTTGATATAGGTTTATTAATTATTCCTGCTATTGGCAAAGGTATACCCCAACAATAAGCTTGATATATTTTTGTTACTTTTCTATTTTGAAACTGTTTAACTAAACTTTTATATGCAAATAAATTTTTTGCTAAAACCATTAAACCAGAGGTGTCTTTATCAAGTCTATGTACTATACCATCTCTTAGTCTATCTTCACTTTCGTATAATTTTATTTTATTTTTTTTAAGCAAACTTACCACACTAGACTGAGTACCTTTATTATTACAATGACTTAATAAACCATTTTTCTTATTAATTACTAGTATGCAATCATCTTCAAATAATATTTTCATTAATTTATCTTCTTTGTTAAAATTAACCATTTCATGCTAAAATAAAATTATGAATATTAAAATTTTAAAAATAATAGTGATATTTTTTGGCATATTAATAATATTTGGATTAATAATTATTTCTATTGGAATATATCATAAATTTTCAAATTTAAAAAAAAATAATATAAATTCAAATACAATTACTTTAAAAAAACTAAAAGATTATCAAATAATGGACTTTTACATTAATAATGAAAATATAATAGTAAAATATGAATTAGAAAATAATAGTATAATTTATATTTATGATATCTTGACCGGAAAAGAAATAAAAAAAATAGAATTATTGAAATAAATATTAGTTATGATATTTTTCTCATATGTTAATAAAAAAAATTTTCCTCTTTACCATCTTTTTTACACTTAGTTCTAACTTTAGTATAGCTCAGGAAACTAAAAAAAAATGTAGAATAAATACTAATAAACAAGTTCTTGATTTTGTTAAAAAAGAATTAAAGCCATTTAATGCTGGAACAAATGAAGAAGGACCAAGACTCTCTCAATCTGATTTAAAACTATTAGAAATTAAACATTATTCTGATCAATTAAAAGAATCTCGAGAGATGCGAATGGACATTTTAAGCTTTTCTACTCTAAACCAACAAGACTTAGAAATATTTAATAAATTTTCTTCAAAGATTAAGTTAGTATTAAGTGATTGTTCAGAAGTTGTATTTTTTGGTGACACTCTTTTAGGAGCATATGAATTACCCTATGATGATATGCTTAAAGCTTTTACATTAGCATCAAAAAATAATAATGAAATTATTTTAGATTTTATGAGAAATCAAGTAACACCAAAGTCTATAAGTCTTTTTGATGCCATAAATATTTTAATGAATGATTTTGCTACTCAACAAAATGTTATAATGGAACTTTTATCAGATGAAGTAAAAAAAGTTTTTTTTGGTGAAAATAATATGGTGGCCACAACTGATGTAGCAGAAGCAAGACTATTAAGTTTTTCCCTGCTAGGTGGAGAAATATTAGATGCTAAAGAAAAATTACTTTTTTTTATACTACCAAAAACATATAAAGGAGTTAAATCTTCTATTGGAACATTAGTATTAGATATTGATGGAAATCTATACGAAATCCCTAATTTAAACTATATTTTAAGTGTCAATATATTAAGCGGCTTAGGTGTAAATACTAGAACTTTAACTATGTCTGAGGTTATTAGTGAATCAGGCTCTTGTAGAATAGATCTAGCTGGAAATTGGATGCATAAAGTAAATGGCATAGAAATTAGGGGCTGCCCATTTAACTCTATATCAAAAAAAATGTTACAACAAGGTAGTCATAGAAACTCAAGAGATTATAAAAGTTATCAAGCTGTATTTGAAGAAATAGAAAATATTAATTTCAATTCAAATAAAAATATTGAAAATAATGATGAACAAAAAGGAGGTCCAGCACAGGGTCAATCTCCTAGTTAGAGTTGCTTCTTTTCTTAGCAAACAACTCTATAGCTTCTGCCAAAGATGTTAGTAATCTAGTTCTACTTTTCTTTTTTGTTAATAATTTTACATCACTTACATTTGACAAAAACCCCAATTCAATAAGTACAGATGGAATATCTGTTGATTTTAATACTGCAAAACCAGCATGTCTGTGAGGTCCTCTTAGTAATCTATGACCGTTTTTTCTTGTAATATTTACATAGCTTTCTGCAAATAAAGATGAAGAGTTTTTTGTATCTCTTCTATTAAGGTCTAATAAAATAGAAGCAACTTCATTATCTACATCTTGTAAATTTACTCCTGCAATTAAATCTACTTTATTTTCTCTTTCAGCTAATTTAGCTGTTATTCTATCGGATGCCTTTTCAGATAATGTATATATAGAAGTTCCTCTCGTAGTTTTTTTTTTCAGACTGTCAACATGTAGAGATATGAATAGATCACTTTTATTTTTTTTTGCTATATTTCTTCTTTGTCTCAAAGAAATAAACGTATCATCATTTCTCGTTAAAAATACTTTAAAACCCTTATTTTTGAGCATCATTCTAAGTTCTTTGGCAGCCTTTAAGGTAATATTTTTTTCTTTTTTTCCTAAATTGATAGCACCAGGATCTATTCCTCCATGACCTGCATCTATTGTAACTATAAACTTCGTCTTAGATTTGGGTTTGATATTCTTTTTTTGAATGTTTAAGTTTTCTTTTTTCCTTAAATCTATTACTAATCTAAAAATATTGTTTTCATTTTTTTTCAAATAAAAATGCTTATCAATATAGAATTTTGATTTTAAATCAAACACAATTCTCATAACATTTTGATCTGCGATACTAGTTCTTATACTTTTTATAAAAGCACTATCGTTTTGAAATTTTTTAATATTACTTTTTGTCTCTATATCTACAACTAAACGAGGATTATTATTTAATGAAAATACGGTATAAGCAGCTTTATGTGTTAGATCTAATACAACTCTGAAGGACTTATTTAAGTGATTATCTGAAAATCTAATATTATTTAATCTTTCATCTACGGATAATAAAAAATTTGAATTTATAAATATTAGAAAAAGTAATAAAATTTTAAATAAGAACATAATTTTTACATAATACTTTTTAAATGTTATTAATTAAGTATAATAATTATACATATAAATAAAAATAAATTTAAAACATTTAAAATAAAACACACAGCAAAAAAATAATTTATGAAAAAAATTTGGAGATATAAAATTTATGACAAAAAGCATGCTTATAGATGCTGCTCATTTAGAGGAAACAAGAATACTAATATTAGAAGACAACAAAATAGAGGA
>MDTB01000859.1_pt1 | contig 50354 bp, 55 predicted proteins | sample 811161 | NCBI WGS metagenome assembly MDTB01 (sample SAMN05326650, study PRJNA326480) | marine metagenome | isolation source: seawater | place: Mediterranean Sea | collected 2009
CAAAAATCCAGAAATAACCTTATTGAAAAAATTAAAATTGATAATTTAAATATGATTAAGAACTTAGAAAGATCAATTAAACTTGCAGAAAAAATTAATTTAATCTCACCACAGATTTTAAATATGTATACCATCGACAACGCTCGATTACCGCTTAAACTACTAAATAATACCTCTTTTTATTTAGGTACAACTGTCCTTAAAGAACTTCTTGAACAGCGAAAAAAAGAATTAGCAGAGATTGAAAGTTTAGAGTTTAACCACGACCCTATTTTACTATACCCTGAAGCAAGTTTTAAAATTGGCTTGTCTTTAAAAAATTATTTAATAAATGGATTTATTATAGGGTTATGCTTATCTTTTCTGACAATTTTTTTATTGATTGTTTCAAAGAATAGAAGTTAATTTAAAATAATTAATACTAAATGTGACTAGTTTATTAACGCAAGAATCAGAAAAATTAAAATTTTTAGGTATTTTAAGTGCATTATTAGTGCCATTATTAGTTACAGGCCCATTCTTACCAGATTTATTATTAAGCAGTTTAGTAATTTGGTTTATTGTTTATTCAATTAAAAATAAAATTTTTTATGACTTTCAAAATATATATTTTTATTTTTTCATTGCTTTTTGGTTAACATGTGTGTTTTCATCTTTGCTATCATCCAATATTCAGTTTAGTCTTAAATCCTCTTTTTTTTATGTAAGAATTGGTATCTTTGCAATTTTTATATCCTTTTTAATAAATAAGCATAAACAGATTTTAGACTATTTCTATTATTCATTAATAATAACGTTTTCAGTCATCGTAATTGATGGATATTTTCAATATTTTACTGGTTTCAACTTAATTGGATTAGCTATCAAAGATTTTAGAATATCATCTTTTTTTGGAGATGAGTTAGTTATGGGGTCTTATTTATCAAGACTATTTCCATTGCTTTTTGCATTATTCGTTATCAGAAAAAAAAATCATATTTTAGAAATATTAAGTATTTCACTGCTATTTATCTTAGTAGATGTATTAATTTTTCTATCAGGTGAAAGAGCGGCTTTTGCTTTATTAAACTTATCTACAGTATTCATAATACTATTTATTAGCAAATATAAATTCTTAAGACTTGGAGTTTTTATTTTATCTTGTTTAATGGTTATCACCATTACAATCAATGATAATAAACTGTACGGAAGGTATGTATTAACACCAATCCAAAGCATGGGATTTTATGATGTAGATGGAAAAAAATATTTTTTTACACCAGCACACGACTCCTTAATTAAAACTTCCTGGAACATGTTTTTGGATAAACCAATTTTCGGTCATGGTCCCAAAATGTTTAGAATACACTGTAAAAATCCAAAATATTCAGAAGGTGTGAAACCCTGCAATACACATCCTCACAATTTTTATGCACAGCTTTTAGCTGAAACAGGATTGATTGGTTTTTCTTTTTTAGCTGGATTATTTATTTATTTTATTTATTTAACTTTAAAACATATTATTGAGAAGTGGTTTCAAAAAAAACCTGGTTTGACAGATTATCAAATCTGTTTACTTGCTGGTCTATTAATAACAATATGGCCATTAACAACTAATGGAAGTTTGTTTACAAATTATTTAATGCTCTTTTACGGTTTACAAATGGGTTTTTTTAAAAAAAATTTATAATTCATAAAATTTCTTTGCTAAAAGAAGTATTATCTATTAAAAATTTTAAATAAGATACTATGAGTAGCAAAGAGATATTTTCAATTAAAAATAAAAATGTTATTATAACAGGTGGTGGACGTGGTCTTGGCTTTGAGATAGCAAATTATTTTCAAAATAACGGTGCAAAGGTATTTGTTTTTGATAAAAGTTTTAACAAAAAATTTTTAAATAAAGATGTTAATAAAATTAAATGTAATTTTTTTGAAAAAAAAAAAACTATAACTTTAATTAAAAATTATTTAAAAAAAAATAAAGTAGACATTCTAATAAACTGTGCAGCTATAACTATTCCAAATGTTGAAAATTTTTCTCAATCGGTAAAAAATTGGGAAAAAACAATTAATATAAATTTAAATGTACCTTATATATTTTGTAAAATTATTGGGGAAGATATGATCAAAAGAAAAATTAAAGGAAGGATAATAAATTTTTCCAGCATAGGAGGTGAAGTTGGTTTTCCAAATAACCATTCATATGGCCCCTCAAAAAGTGGTCTATCTCAAATGACAAAATCATTAGCTAATGATTGGGGAAAATATAATATTAATATAAATACTATCGTTCCTGGATACTTTTCAACTGAAATGAATAGATTTAGCTGGCAAAATAAACATAAAAAAAAGCAAAGATCTAATAAGACACTTCTTAATCGTTGGGGATCTCCTAGTGAAATAATTGGATCAGTTGTATTTTTGTCCTCCGAAGCATCAAGTTATATTACAGGAACGCAAATAGTGGTAGATGGTGGTTGGCTTGCTAAAGGTTTATAAGAGTTTAAAAAAACTAATATTGAGTAAAATTAAAATTTACCTTAATTAATATAATTAATTTAAAAATAATGAATTATTTAGATATAAAAAAACAATTTTTTCAAGATGGTTGGGCAAAACTACCAAAATTTTTAAAAAAAGATGAAGTTAAAAAAATAAGAGCAGAAATAAACCTAATAATAAAAAAAAAATCAAAAAATATTAAAAAAGGAGACATTCATTTTACAAAAAGCAAAGTAAATACAATTCATACGTTAGACACTATCTCAAAATTTTTTTTTAATTTAAAAAATAAGAATAAATTTAATATATTAGCTAATAAAATCTTAAATGAAAAAGTCCAGCCGCAATGGGTTCGACTTTTTGCAAAGCCTGCCAAAATTGGTTTACCTGTGCCACCACATCAGGATAATTATTATTAGAATATTAAAGATTGTAAAACTATAACCATGTGGATTGCTTTAGACTATGTAAATAAAAAAAATGGAGCTTTGTATTATTATTCAAGATCTCATTTAAATGGAAAGCTTGAACATGAACAGTCATTTGCCAAAGGAACTTCTCAAACAGTAAAAAAAAATGTAATAAATAAATTTAGCAAAAAGGATAAAATAATAATTAATGCTTCCCCAGGAGATATGTTTATTCATCATGGATATATGGTTCATGGAAGTTCAAAAAATACTTCTAGCAAGTCTAGAAAAGGAATTTCAATTTGGTTTAAAGCATTTAAGGCTAAAATTGATAAAAAAAGTCAAAAAAAGTATCTTCTAAGCTTAAAAAAACAGCATCAAGCTTTTTATCAAAAATTTAATACAAATTAATTTTGACTAATTATAAAATGAACAAAAAAAATACAATTGCTATTATTTTAGCGAGAGGTGGATCAAAGGGAATACCAGGTAAGAATATTAAAAATTTTTTAGGTAAACCATTGGTTGCTTGGACAATAATACAAGCAAAACTGGCAAAAAAAATATCTAAAGTATATTTAAGTTCTGATTCATTAAAAATTCTGAAGATTGGTGAGAAATATGGAGCTATTCCAATTAAGAGACCAAAAAAAATTTCTGGAGATAAAGCTAAATCGGAAGAAGCAGTTTTGCATTTATTGGGAAAATTGAATAATAAACCTGATGGAATAGTAATGTTAGAGCCCACAGCGCCCTTGAGGGATCTCAATGATATAGATAATTGTATTGATAATTTTTACAAAAATAAATTGGACTCAGGTTTTTCAGGAGCTATTTTGGAGGATTTTTTAATATGGAAAATAAAGAAAAAAAAGATATCACCAATTAATTATAATTTTAAAAAAAAAGTACCGAGACAATTTAGGGACCCTGAGATTGTTGAAAATGGAGCTATATATATATTTACATCAAAATCTATAATTAAAAACAATAATAGGTTTGGTGGAAAAATTGGTTTTTCTTTAAATGAAATATGGCAATCATTTGAAATTGATAATTTGGCTGATTGGAAGTTAGTAAGTTTAATTTTTAAAGAATATCTTTTAAAAAAATATAAAAAGGTTAAGATAATTAAAAGGAGTAAATTTAATGGATAGTGGAAGAAAAATTTATCACAATGGAACTTACGTAAAAGAGTCTGAGGCCAAAATTTCTATTTTTGACTCTGCCCTAATGTTTGGGGATATGGTATTTGAAATGACAAGGTCATTTAATAAGAAAACTTTTAAATTAGAGGAACATATAGAAAGACTTCTTTATGGGGTAAAAATCTATGAAATTCCTTTAAAAAAATCAGCTCAAGAGCTTAAAGATATATGTTTAAAAACTATTGAAATAAATGATCCTTTTTTTAGTGAAACTGACGAACATAGGTTAATGATCAATGTTAGCAGAGGTCCATTAGGAGTTTATGCACCAATTTTTGACTACAAATTAGAACCAACAGTGGTAGTTGCAGATTTCCCCCTTAAATGGACAGTATCATATATGGGTAAATTATATGATGAAGGTATAAATGCTGTATTGGTTAACCAAAGAGCTATGCCTTCACATTTGATGGATCCAAAAATAAAAAGTAGAAGCAGAGTTTTTTATCAAATGGCAAATATTGAGGCATCTAAATTTAAGGGAAAAAACAATTGGGCATTACTTATGGGTTTAGACGGACATATTGCTGAAGGAAGTGGTGATAATTTTTTTATTGTTAAAAATGGAGTAGTTATAACACCAAAACCTAGAGATATACTTGTTGGAATTACTAGAAATTATATTTTTGAACTTTGTAATCAAATTGGGATTGAGTGTATTGAAAAAGATTTTGGACCGTACGAAATAAATACTGCCGATGAAGCTTTCATGACTGGTACGCCATTTTCAATATTGCCAGTTTTTAGGTTTAATAGTTTAAATATAGGCGATGGAAAATTTGGCAAAATTACTAAAATTTTAATAGATAAATGGGGTGAAAATGTTGGTGTAGATCTAATAAAGCAGATCAAACAGTTTTCAGATGAATGTAAGGATATACGTGAAAAAACTGTTGGAACAACTAACCCTTATCAATTTTCGTCTCCGGATATGCCTGCTTAAGTAATGGATATCATTGTAGATAAGCAATTAAAACTTAGGTCATACCAACCAAAAGACAAATCTGTATTGTATGAGAATTCAATTGATCATCGTTTTTTAAAATATATGGAGTATAAAAAATTTTCAATTAACCAATTTAATATTTGGCTTAAAAGAAAAAAGAAATCAAAAGATACAATTTTTTTTGTTATAGAATATAACAAAAAAGCTATTGGCACTTATATTTTAACAATCTCAGGAGTAAAAAAACAAGTATGTGATTTAAGTTATGGTATATCTAATAAATATTTTGGAAACAAAATTTTTCAAAAAACTACAAAAAAAATTTTAGAAAAATTTAAAAAAATTAAAAGATTTTCTGCTATAACACGAAAAGATAACAAACCAAGTGTAGAAGGGCTTAAAAAACTTAAATTTAAAGAAGAAGGAGTTCTGAAATCATATTATTATGATTTAAAAAAGAAAAGATATTATGATGCTTTGATTTTATCTTATATAAATTAAAATATGCAACATTATTTAAGTAAAATAAAAAAAATTAAAAATAAGTTTGGAAAGTTTAATCATTCAGAAATTGATAATGTTTTAAATGTTTTAGATAATTCAAATACGGATTATGTAAAAAAACTAGAATCTCTATTCTGTAAAATATTTAAAGTTAAATATGCTATAGCATGTAACTCTGGTACTTCAGGATTACACTCTGCTTTGGCTGCATTAAATTTAAAAAAAGATGATGAAGTTATAGTACCTGGATTAACTGTTGTGATGGATGCTTATGCTGCACTACATTTGGGTGCAACTCCAATATTTGCAGATGTTGATGAAGAAACATATTTAATTACTGCAGATACAATAAAAAAAAAAATTATCAAAAAGAACTAAAGCTATAATAGTCGTATCTTTACAGGGCCTACCAGTTGATATTGATCCAATAATGAAGCTAGCAAAAAGCAGAGGTATTGCAGTTATTGAAGATAATGCCCAGGACATGCTAGGGACTTATAAAGGAAAAATTTCTGGAACTAATGGCCACATATCAGTTTGGAGCTTTGAAAATAAAAAACATCTTAGCGGAGCAACAGAGGGTGGAATGATTACAACAAACAGTAAAAAATTTGCTGAAAAAATAAGAAAATTTTCAGGAATTGGATACAAAAATATGACTGCAAGTGGTGGTAGAACTTCTTTATCAATTAGTATGGTTCAAGACCCTAATTATGAGAGATTTGATACTGTAGGTTTAAATTATAGAATGCCTCAAATTGTTGCTGCGGTGTGTTATGCGCAACTAAAAGATTCAAAAAAAATTGTAAAAAGACGAATAGAAGTAGCAAAATACTTTAGCAGGGCAATCAAAGAGTCAAAAATATTAGTTCAACAAAAAAAACCCAAAAACACAAAACATTCCCATTATACTTTTGCTAGTAGATTAATTGATAGCAAAAAAGTTAAGTGGAAAGAGCTCTATAATATTTATAAGTTAAAAACAGGTCATGGATTTTACGGAGCTTGTGTTTGTCCTCATTTAGAACCTTCAATTAAACAACATATGCGTAGAATAGGCTGTTATAATTGTAAAAAAGTTTCTAAAAATTGCTTCTGTACAAAAAAAAATTATTTGCCTGTAGCTGAAAAAATTCAAAAACAGATATTACAATTTAAAACTAATTATAGAGATTTAGACTTAGCAAAGAAGAATGCCAATATTTTAAAGAATATATTAAAAAAAATAGAGTCAGAGTCAAAGTGAAAAATTTAATTGGAATTGTTCAAGGAAGGCTTAGCATTTCTCCTAAAAATAGACTTCAGTTCTTTCCCAAAAATTGGAGAAAGGAATTTGAATTAGCAAATAGAGTTGGTTTTGATTTTATTGAATTTTTTACAGAAAGAAAAAAAAATAAATCTAACCCTGTTTGGGATGTAAAAAAATTAGATGAATACAAAAAATTATCAAAATTATTTAATTTAAGAATTTTAAATTTTTGTGATGATTATGTTATTTCAAATTCTATAAGAAAAAAAAAAACACAAAATTATTTATTTAAATTACTAAAAAATTTACATAGACTTAATGTTAAAAACTTAATTTTACCCATGTATGGTAAAAGTAATTTGACTAATAAGAACTACTCGCAGTATGTAACTACAATTAAAAATATAATTAAAAATTCTAAAAAAATTAAAATTTTAATTGAATCAAATATTGCACCAAAAGAGTTTATAGACTTTAAAAAAAAAATTAATTCTAAAAAAGTTTTATTTTTATTCGATACAGGTAATAGGGTAAATTTGAAAAGAGATATGTATAATGATTTAATACATCTGTATGAACACATAGAGCATATTCATATAAAAGATAAAAATTTAAACAAACAAAATGTTAAATTAAATACAGGTTTAGTTAATTTTAATAAGATATTTCAAATTTTAAAGAAAAATAAATATAAAAAAAATTTTACGTTTGAAACAACACGCGGTAATAACCCAATTAAAACCGCCAAAAATAACATTGAATTTTTGAAAAAAAAATTAAGTTAAATAATATTAAAAAATTTAAATAGTATTTATTCTATCAAGCCTTATAAAGATTTGATACAAGTATGATATCAAAAGGTTTATGAGAGATAATTTTAATATTAAAAATAACGTGATAGTTATAACAGGGGCTGCTGGTTTGCTTGCTAAACAACATATTGAGGTAGTTATAGAAAATAAAGCTATAGGAATATTAATAGATATTGATAAAAAAAAAATTGAAAAAGTAAAAAAATATTATCTAAATCAATATGAGGATACTAGTTTGGAGTTTTTTGTTGGCGATATTACTGATTAAAAATTTATAGATAAAATCAGAAAAAAAATTATTAAAAAATATGGAAAAATTGATGTGTTGATAAATAATGCTGCAGTTGATTACAAGGTTGATATTAAGCATAAAAAATTGATTAAAAAAACTCAACTAAAAAACTTTGATTTGAAACTGTGGAATAAAGATTTGGAAGTTGGACTCACCGGAGCACTAATCTGCACTAAATATTTCGGAGCTGAAATGGAGAGAAAGAAAAAGGGCATTATCCTTAATATAGCATCTGATTTATCTTTTATTGCTCCAGATAATAGAATTTATAATGATAAATCAAATATTCATATTGTAAAACCTGTATCTTATTCAGTAGTTAAACATGGTGTTATTGGATTAACTAAATACACAGCAGCTTATTGGGCCTCCAAAAATATTAGATGTAATGCTCTAGCACCTGGAGGTATAAAAACCAATCAACCTAAAACTTTTTTGAGAAAAATTTCAAAACTTATTCCAATGAAGAGAATGGCAAAAGATGGTGAGTATAAATCAAGTATACTTTTTTTAATAAGTGATGCATCCTCTTATATGAATGGATCAGTCATAATTGTTGATGGGGGTAGGACAGTTCTTTAGATGTTGATCAAATACATATAAAGGTTATAAAAAGCAATTGATAAATACTTATGCAAGATATTTTTTTCATAGCTGAAATCGGAATTAATCATAATGGTGATATGAAGATTGCTAAAGGATTAATTGATAATGCAAAATCTGCTGGATTTCATGCAGTTAAATTTCAAAAAAGAACAATCACTGACGTATATTCTAAAGATATTCTTGATACACCAAGAGAGAGTCCTTGGGGCAAAACAACAAAAGAGCAAAAGGAAGGTTTAGAATTTAATCGAGAACATTATGATGAAATTAACAAATACTGTAATGAAAAAAATATAATTTGGTTTGCTTCTGCTTGGGATATAAGATCTTTAGAATTTTTAGATCCATATAATCTTAAATATAATAAAATTGCTTCAGCAATGATTGTTGATATTAATTTTCTAGAAGAAGTTGCTAAGAGAAAAAAACATACTTTTATATCTACGGGTATGAGTGAAGTTAAAGATATTGATAGTGCAGTAAAAATTTTCAAAAAAAATAATTGTTCGTTTGAACTGATGCATTGTGTATCGACTTATCCAATGAAACCTGAAGATGCCAATCTAAAAACTATTGTGGCTTTGAAAAAAAAATATGAGTGCAATGTTGGTTATAGTGGTCACGAGAATGGCATAGCGGTCTCATTGTGTGCGGCAATGCTCGATATATCATCCCTTGAAAGACACATCACATTGGATAGAACGATGTATGGATCAGATCAATCTGCATCTTTAGAATATCAGGGTTATTCAAATTTGATTTCAATGATAAATAAGTTTAAGATTGCGTTAGGTAAAGAAAAATTAGGTCATATCCATGAGGATGAAATAAGTATTGCCAAGAAATTAAGAGCACATATTAATAATAATTAATTTTTTGTAATAATCTGGGATGAGTTTAAAAATGAAAAATACTCAATTATTAAAACAAATTAATGAAACAATTAAAATAAAAAAAAAATTACTTAAAATTGAAAATACTATCAATTTAGTAATTGAAAAAATTTTTGAAACTCTTAACAAAAATGGCAAAGTTTTCATTTGTGGAAACGGAGGATCTGCAGCAGATGCACAACACTTATCCGCTGAATTTTTAGTAAGATTAAATCCAAAAATTAACAGAAAGCCTCTTCCCATTTTATCGTTAGCTATGGATTCATCTACTTTAACAGCTTGTGGAAATGACTATGGTTTTAGATATATTTTTTCGAGAAATCTTAGAGCATTAGCAAATAAAAATGATTTATTGATTACTATTTCAACATCAGGAAATTCAAAAAATATAACAGAAGTACTGAAGGAAAGTAAAAAGATGGGAATTTATTCAATTGGTTTTTTGGGTGCCGGTGGAGGAAAAGCAAAAAAATTATGTGATTTAAATTTATTAGTGCCAGATAATAATGTAGCTAGGATACAAGAATGCCATATTTTTTTGGGTCATTTTATATTAAATGAAGTTGAAAAAAAAATTATCAAATAAAATAAATTATAAGCATAAAAATTTTATGAGTATTGTTATTATTGGAGCTGGATACGTAGGTTTGCCACTTGCAATTGCTTTATCTAAATTTCACAATGTTATCTGCTTTGATATTGATAAAAAAAGAATAAGTGAACTAAAAAATGGAAATGATGCAAATCATCAGCATTCTAAAAAAGAGATTTTAAAAAAATCTCTCAAATTTTCTTATAGAAAAAGTGAATTAAAAAATAAAAATTCTTATATAATCACAGTTCCTACTCCAATTGATAATTCAAATAAGCCAGATCTCAAACTTTTACATCAGGCAAGCTTGATGGTTGGAAAGCTCATTAAAAACAATTCAATAATTATATATGAGTCAACAACTTATCCCGGATGTACCGAAGAGTATTGCATTCCTTTAATAGAAAAAAGTTCTAGATTTAAATTTGAAAAAAATTTTTTTGTTGCATACTCTCCCGAAAGAGTTAATCCTGGGGATAAAATTAACACATTAAAAAATATTACTAAAATAGTTGCGGCCAACGATACAAAAACATTAATAAGAGCAAAAAAAATATATCAAAAAATATGCAAGTCAATTTATACAGTTGATAAAATTAAGGTAGGTGAAAGTGCAAAAGTAATTGAAAATATACAAAGAGATATAAATATTGCTTTTGTAAATGAATTGAGTGTTCTTTTTAAAAAATTAAATATTCCTACCAATGAAGTATTGAAAGCGGCATCAACAAAGTGGAATTTTCATTATTATAAGCCAGGCTTAGTTGGCGGTCATTGTATTAGTGTGGATCCATATTATTTAGCTCATAAAGCAAAGCTAAATAATTATTATCCTGAATTAATACTTTCTGGGCGAAGATTTAATGAAAATATGGGAAATTATGTTTCTAATCAAACTTTAAAATTATTGTCTGAAATTAACTTAAATTATTCTGAAGTAAATTTAGCAATTTTAGGTTTTTCTTTTAAAGAAAATATTCCAGATATAAGAAACACAAAGATTATTCAGATAATTAATGGTTTAAGAAAAAAAAAAATTAAAGTTAAATTATTTGACTCAATAGTTTCAAAATCAAAAGTAAAAAAACAATATAATTTAAAGGTCTATGATTTTAAAGATTTAAAAAAATTCAAGTTTGATGCAATTATTCTAGCAGTTTCTCACAAATCTTTTTTAAAAAAACTTAGTTATTATAACCAGTTTTACAAAAATAAAGAAAATAAAATATTTGTTGATTTAAAAAATAATTACTCAATATATAATTTGAGTAATGAAAAATTTAAATATTTTCAATTATAAATAAATATATGAAAAAAGCTTTAATTACAGGTATCACAGGCCAAGACGGCTCATATTTAGCAGAGTTCTTATTAAAAAAAAAATTATATTGTGCATGGTATAAAAAGAAGAACTTCATTAATAAATACTGATAGAATTGACCATTTATATCAAGATCCTCATGATAAAAATTTAAATTTTGTTTTACATCACGGAGATCTTACAGACTCCAGTTCACTTCTTAGAATAATACAACAGGTTCAGCCCGATGAGATATATAATCTTGCAGCTCAGAGTCATGTTGCAGTTTCATTTGAAGCGCCCGAATACACTGCTAATTCAGATGCGATAGGAGCGCTTAGAATATTGGAAGCCATACGAATTTTAGGATTAGAAAATAAAACTAAATTTTACCAAGCTTCCACATCAGAATTGTACGGTATGACCAATGAGAAACCTCAAAATGAAACTACTCCTTTTTATCCTCGAAGCCCATATGCCGTTGCAAAATTATATGCTTACTGGATTACAATTAATTATAGAGAAGCTTATGGAATTTATGCTTGTAATGGAATTTTATTTAACCATGAGTCTCCAGTTAGAGGAGAAACATTTGTAACTAGAAAAATAACAAGAGCTTTAGCTAGAATTAAGCTTGGGTTACAAGAAAAATTATTTCTAGGAAATCTTGAGGCAAAACGTGATTGGGGACATGCAAAAGACTTTGTAGAAGCTCAATGGCTAATGCTGCAACAAAAAAAACCCGAAGATTTTGTAATAGCAACAGGAAACCAATTTTCTGTTAGAGAATTCATAAATTTAGCATCAAAAGAATTAGATCTTGAGTTAGAGTGGAAAGGCAAAGGTTTAAATGAAATTGGTTTATATAAAAACAAAGAAATAATAAAAATTGATCCTCGATATTTCCGACCTACAGAGGTTGATACGCTATTGGGAGACTATAATAAAGCAAAAAAAAAACTAGGCTGGGAACCTAAAATTTCATTTAATGATTTGGTTAAAGAAATGGTTAATCAAGATTATGAATTTTTCAGAAAAGAAAAGTTAACAGTACAAAATGGTTAAACCAAAAATTTATATTGCAGGCCATCGAGGCATGGCTGGATCTGCAATAATAAGAGTTTTAAAAAAAAAGGTTTTAATAATATAATTACAAGAAGTCATAAACAGCTTGATCTTCTGAATCAATCTAATGTTCAGAGTTTTTTTAATAAAGAAAAACCATCACAAGTATATATTGCTGCAGCAAAAGTGGGAGGTATATATTCAAACTCAATGTATCCGGCCCAATTCATTTATGAAAATTTGATGATTCAAGCAAATATTATAAATTCAGCTTTTGAAAATGGTGTAAAAAAAATATTATTTCTTGGTTCAAGCTGTATTTATCCAAAGTATGCAGCCCAACCTATGAAAGAAAATGTACTCTTAACAGGCTTGCTTGAGCCAAGTAATGAACCTTATGCTATCGCAAAAATAGCGGGTATCAAATTATGTGAAAGTTATAATCGTCAATATGGCAAAAGTTATAATGTAGATTATCGAAGTGTTATGCCGACAAATTTGTATGGGCCAGGCGATAATTATCACCCTAATAATAGTCATGTAATCCCGGGCTTAATTAGAAGATTTCATGAAGCTAAAATTAAAAAAAAAAAGAATGTGACTATTTGGGGATCAGGCAAACCTTTGCGAGAATTTCTTCATGTTGATGACATGGCTAGGGCAAGTGTTTTTATAATGAATTTAGATAAAAAAAAATATCAAAAGTATACTAAACAGATGTGTAGCCAAATAAATATAGGTTCAGGAGATGAAATAACAATTAAGCAACTAGCAATAACAATTAAAGATATCATTGGTTTTAAAGGCAGAATTATTTTTGATAAATCAAAACCTGATGGGAGTCCTCGAAAACTCATGAACAACAACTTAATTAAAAATTTGGGATGGAAACCAAAAATAGGACTTAATGATGGTCTTAAGATGGTTTATTTAAATTTTAAAAAAAGTTATGAGAGATTTTAAAAAATTATTCAAGTTATTGTCTGTTAAAGATAAAAAAAAATTATTTGTCCTTTTGATACTTGTTTTATTAATGGCTTTTTTAGATATGATAGGTGTAGCTTCTATTATGCCCTTTATTGCAGTGCTTACAAATCCAGAAATGGTAAATACAAATATTTATTTATCTAAATTATTTGTTTTTTCTGAGAATTTTGGAATAAAAAATAACGAAGAATTTCTAGTTTTTTTAGGAATGATGGTTTTTTGTATGCTAATTTTTTCATTATCAATTAAAGCAATTACTACTTATTTTCAATATAGATTTTTAAATAGCTGCGAATTTAATATTGGTAGAAGATTATTTGAAAAATATTTAAATCAACCATATGTTTGGTTTTTAAGCCGTAATAGTTCTGATTTAGGAAAAAATATCTTATCAGAAGTTACAACTATCGTAGACCAAAGTATTCAGCCACTTATTATTCTATGTGTTTATGGTTCAATCTCAATTTCATTAATAACATTGCTCATTATTATTGATCCACAAATTGCAATTTTAGCAAGCTTGGTTCTTATAGCCACATATGGTTTAATATTTAAATCTATTAAAGGTATATTGAGAAAAATTGGTGATGAGCGTCTACGTTTTAATAAAGATAGATTTCTAGCTGTTAGTGAGGCTTTTGGTGCAGCAAGAGAAGTAAAATTTAGAAAATTAGAGGAATTTTTTATAACACGTTTTTCAAATCCAGCTGAAATTTTTTCAAAACATCAAGGATCAGTGCAAATTATAAGTACATTGCCTCGATATTTAATTGAGGCCATTTCTTTTGGAGGTATTATTTTACTTGTTTTATTTTTGATGGGTCAAAGTGGTGATTTTTCAAAAACTTTATCAATTATTTCTGTATATGTTTTTGCTGGTTATAGACTAATGCCAGCACTACAACAAATATATTGGGCTTTCTCACAATTACGTTTTTCTCAACCAGCGTTGGAAAAATTTGAACAAGAATTATTTAGTTCTAAAAATGATACTTCTAAATTTGCAAATATAGAAAATATTGAATTAAATAAAAATATTTATTTAAAAGATATTAACTATACTTATCCAAATACCAATGGACCAGTATTAAAAAATGTAAATATGGAAATAGCTGCAAATAGTATAGTTGGTATTGCAGGCGAGACTGGCAGTGGAAAAACAACTATGGTTGATGTTATTCTTGGCTTGCTTGAAGCAGAAAAAGGTGAAATTAAAATAGATGGCAAAATTTTGGATTACAAGAATATCCATTTATGGCAAAAAATTATTGGATATGTTCCTCAGAAAATTTATCTTTCTGATGAAAGCATATATGCAAATATTGCATTTGGTGTAGAGCAGAAAAATATAGATATAAATGCAGTTGAGAATGCAGCCAAAATATCAAAAATCCATGACTTTATATCAGGTGAATTGTCAAATGGTTATGAAACTATTGTCGGTGAGAGAGGTGCTCGCTTGTCAGGAGGACAAGTTCAAAGGATAGGGATCGCCAGAGCACTTTATAACAAGCCAAAAGTTTTGATTTTAGACGAGGCTACCAGTGCTCTAGACACTTTGACTGAAGATGAGATAATGAAACAAATATTAAACCTTAATGATAAAATTACGATTATTCTTATAGCTCATCGTTTGAATACATTAAGAAAATGTAGCGAAATTTATTTTTTTGAAAAAGGTATGTTAAATAGTAGAGGTTCATTTGAAAATCTTCTAATTAATGATAAAAAATTTGCTAAAATGGTTAAATTAAACAACCAAGATAAATAAATTATTTAATTAATTTTTCTATTTTTTTTATACCTTCTAAACTACCACACTCATTAAATTTTTTTTTTGAAATTACGTAAGATAAATTATTTTTTTTTATTAAAAATGAAATATATTTTCCTAAATCAAATCTCTGGCTTTTGATATTAAACATTTCCAAATGTTTTTTTTAAATAAAAAAAGACCATAATCTATATAATTAAAGTCTTTACCTTTACTATATTCTAATATTTTTTTATTTTTTAAAAATATGTTATTTTTGAATTTTTTATGATTTTTGTAAATTGAAATTATACTCTTGTTTGTTTCTGAGTTTTTTTTTCTTAAGGTTGAATATTTTATGTCTAAATAACTATCTCCATAAGTCAAAAAAAAGTAATTTGGAAAATTTTTTAAATTTTTTTTAAGACTTCCGCCAGTACCAAGTTTTTTTCTACCATCTTTATAAATGAAAAAATTGAAATTTTTTATATTTTTTACATAATTTTCAATTTGTTTACTTTTATATTGTGTTAAGAGATATATGTTTTTTATCCCATTTTTTTTAAATTTCTTTAATAAATAGTAAAAAAAAGGTTTTTTTAAAATAGGAATTAGAATTTTAGGATTCCCTTTTGAGAAATTTTTAACTCTTGTTCCAAGTCCTCCACATAGTACAATTATTGAGTCTGTCTTCAAGATTTTACGAATAAGTTTTTGGTTCCTTCGAAGTCAAAAGAAAACCTAAGTTCTGTCATTTTTTTTTGATGCATTGCAAATCTTAGTGTTTCAGGATTATCTGAATAAAATAATAAAAATCCACCTCCTCCTGCTCCTACTAATTTACCACCTATAGCACCATTTTTAATTGCGTATTCATAAAGATAGTCAATATAGTCGTTCGTCATAAAGTTAGATCTTTTCTTTTTTCTAATCCAATGTTCTTTCATAAGTTCTCCATAGTCATCTAAATTTCCGTTAATTATATATTTTTCAATTTGATTTACTTCGCTTAATGTTTTTTTTAGATTTTCAACTAATTTTTTATTATCTTTTTTTGTTTTAATTTCTTGGTTTGTTAAAATTTTAGTAGAAGATCTTGAAAAGCCAGTAAAAAATAATAGCAAATTATCATTTAGTCTGTTTAAATTATTTGAGGAAATATTTAATCTTTTAGAGGTAACCTTTCCTTTTTTATTTATAATGAATTTTGATATCCCTCCATATGAACTAATATATGGATCCTGTTTTCCAGCAATTTCTTTTAATATTTTTGTTTCGATAAAAAAACTATTTTCAGCAATTTCATTTGAATTTAATTTATTTCTATTGTGTGTAGATAAAGCTTTAATCAAACAATTAGAAAAAGCTCCAGATGAGCCCAAACCCGTGCCATATGGCACATCAGCGGTGGTAGAAATTTCTATATAGTCATTTTTTCTTCCAAATTTTTTTAATATTTCTCTAAACAAATCATGTTTTATTAAACCAACTGATTTAACACTTTCGTTTTTACTGTATTTTAAGATGTATTGATTGATAAAAGGTTTGTTAATTGTAACATAAACATACGAATTTATTGCAGCCGAGATAAAAGTACTTGTATATTTTTTATAGAAACTTTCAAGATCTGTACCTCCTCCTGCCAAACAAATTCTTAAAGGTGATCTTGTTATTATCATTTAATAATTATAGAAATTAATATCATGCAATATAAAAAAATATTATCTACAAAAGATAAAAGAGTAAAGTTTTTAGTTCCAAAAAATATTAATATCAAACCAAAAAAAATTGAATTATCAATTGTTATTCCTGCATACAACGAAAAAAAAACAATCAAGAAGTTTATAGAATGGTGCAAATTAGGTATTGAAAGTATAAAATTAACCAACAGATCAGAAATTATCATAATTGATAGCTCAAATGATGGAACTGATAAAATTGCACTTGAGGCTGGTGCGAAAGTTGTAAAAACACCTCTTAGAGGTTTGGGCAGAGCATATTTAGATGGTATGGAGTTTGTTTCTGGAAAGTATATGATTTTAGGTGATGCAGATTGCACATATGATTTTAGATATTTAAAAAACTTTTATAAAAAATTCTTACAAGGATACGAATTTATCATGGGCTCAAGAAGTTTGGGAAATATTGAAAAAGGTTCTATGCCGAAATTACACAAATATTTTGGAATACCTTTAACAAATTTTTTGCTAAACTTTATCTATAATTCTAAATTTACAGATATTCATTGTGGTATGAGGGGTATTACCAAGAAAGCTTTTTTGCAAATGAAATTAAACTCTCAAAGATGGGATTATGCCTCTGAAATGCTAATCAAAGCTATTAGATTAAACTTAAAATCTACAGAAACACCAATAAATTTCTTTATTGCAGCGAATAATCGACAAAGTGTTCACGTAAGAGAAGGGTGGCTAAGTCCATGGAAGGCTGGATTACAGAATTTAAACCAAATGTTAACTTTTGGAAGTGATTTTATGTTTAAAAAGCTATTTTACATTTTATTTGTTCCTAGTTTGATTTATTTTTTTTATACAATATTTATCTCAAATTCTTTTTTGAATTATGTTTTTCATTTTCACTGGAGTTTTGTTTTTTTTAATTTTTTAATATTAAGTTATTTATTTTTATTTTTTTCAGGTATTATTAAAGCTACTTATCAAATTGGATTAAAAAAAAATGTTGATAAATTAGTTGAAAAAAAAATAAAATATACTTTTATTGATTCCATTATTTTAATATCAGGAATTTTGATGATACTTCCAATAGTATTAAAATATTTGAATAATCCAAGATTGGATGTTGATTATATTAGAACAAATTTATTTTTAACTGGTATAAGTTTATTAATATTTTCATCTATTAGATTTTTTGAGCATTTTTTTTTCAAAGGATTAAAAAAGATTTTTTTGTCTAAATAATTATTTAAACTAACAAAGTTTACCTTATTTTTTTGCTGTAGATATCGTAGTTTTCCAGAATTGTCTGCCTTACTGCCTCTGATGTTTTAAAGGAATATTTCCAACCTAGTTTTTTTATTTTTTTATTGGAAAGTTTTATATAAGAAACATCACCTTTCCAGCCGATTTTACCACCGGTATAAATAATCTTTGGGTTTTTTTTAATTATTTTAAAAATAATCTTAGAGATATTTTTAACTGTGATTAGCTCATCTGTAGCTACATTAAAAATATCATATTTTTTTTTCTGTTTTTTTATAATATGAAAAAAAGCATTTATTAGATCACTAACATGAAGATATGATTTGTTTTGTTTACCGTTCCCTAAAATGACTAGTTTAGTGCTATTTATTTTCAATTTTTTTAGAAAATCAAATATGACTCCATGTGTAGAATATTTTCCAATAATATTTGCCATTCTAAAAACTGATATATTCATATCATACATATGACTGTATGCGGACATTAGACTTTCACAAGCTAATTTACTTGCACCATAGAATGAAATTGGCTTTATATCTTTAATATTATTTTCAATATTAATATTTTTATTATCTCCATAGATACCACTCCCTGAAGTATATATAATCTTTTTTACTTTATTGATTCTACAACATTCTAAAAGGTTTGATGTTATTAAAGTTCCATTGAAATCAATTAATGGGTTTTCAATCGCTAAAGAAATATCGGAGTTAGCAGCCAAGTGAAAAACTAAATCAGTTTTTTTAGTTGCAATAAGCAATTTTTTTTTATTCAGCAAGTTATAGTTTAATACTTTGATTTTATTTAATCTAATCTCTCTACTAAATTTTTTTTTAAAGTGTTTATAATTATTTGAAAAGTTATCGAATATTATTATTTTTATATTTGGATAAGTATTTAATAAATGATTAGTTAAATTGGTTCCAATAAAACCCGCTCCACCTGTTATCAATATTTTTTTAAACTTCATTTAATTAATACCTTTTTATAAACTCTTATATAATTTTTTTAAAATATTTTTATTATCTTCAAAATTATGAAATTTGATTTCATCAGCTTTTTTGAAATTTTGATAAAATTTATGTGGTTTAAATTTTAGGGCTTTTAGATTTTCTTTAGAAATTTTATTTGGAAATAATTTTGATATTAGATTTAAAACAAATAATGATACCGGTATCATGATTATTTTTTTTATTTTAAACTCTAATTTTATAATATTTACTATTTCAAGAAATGTTAAACTTTCATTATTATAGATTGTAATGATTTCATTTTGTATATTTTTAGAAATAATTTGTTTAATTATTTTAAAAACATCTAATATACTCACTAAGTTAAGATAAAATTTACCATTAGCTAACAATAAGGCAATTTTATATTTTTTAATAAATTTAAGCAAAGTAATTAAAAATTGTTCTTTATTTTTTTTTATTGAAATTTTTTCATCAAGCATTAGACAGGGTCTAAGTATAATATAGTTATTATTTTCTTTAATTATTTTTGCTTCAATAGCTTGTTTAACTTTTGTATAATTATTCTGATTATTTTCATCGACTTGGGAAGATGAAAAAAAAATAAGTTTTTGATTATCTTTAATTTTCTTTAAAACTAAATTGATAATATGAAGGTTTTTATTTACATCATTAGAATGATCGTGAATAAGATAAATTATAGAGTCATATTTGTCGAAATTAGGTATTACTTCTTTTATATCATGATTAAATGAATTTAATTTTGATTTAAAAATTTCCTCTAAATATTCAACTTCATTTTCTAATTGCAAATATATTCCAAGAAAATGACCTACATAAGAATTTGATCCCATAATTAAAATATTATGTTTATTCATTTATAGAAAATTCTCTAGGCTGGAAATCAAAATCACTTTTAAGCTTCTCTGTATTGGTAATTCTATCTAGCTCTTGACTATCTATTATCGATTTTCCAAACTTAAAATTCAATATTAATTTTAAAAAATATTTGATGAAAAAAGGAATATTGTAAACTTTTAATTTACTTTTGTTACATTTAATTAGCATATCTTCATAAGATATTTTTGGTCCACCAAACTCATAAATTTTATTTGTAAACATATTTTTTTCAATAATTTTTTCTATCAAAATACCAAGATCGTTTACATGAGATGGTGATCTAAAAACATCTTTTCGAGGAAAGGATATTGTTGAGTTAAAAATTTTAAATTTTTTATAAAAATTTATTTTTTTTTCATCAAGACTATAAATACTTTCAGGTCTAATTATTACATAATCAAAATTTCCTTTTTGAATATTTTGTTCTCCATTTAATTTTAATTTAGCATAATCTGAACTAGGTGTTACATTTATTAAAAAAGTACTAAAATAAATAAGCTTTATATTATGTTTGTTGCAAAAATTTATGATATTTGTATCCATAATATTTGTTTTATTAATCTCTTTTTTATTTTTAAAAATTCCAGCTGTATGTATACACACATCAAAATTTTCTTTTTTTAGCTGATCATAATTTTCATATTTCGCTAAATCCAATATAAATTGTTTATCTTTATCAAAATGATTATTATGATGCGCATCTACACTAATTGTATGAAATTTTTGATTTAATTTTTTTAACAAGTTAGATCCAACAAACCCCGAACCTCCACTTATTAAAATTTTTTTCATTTTTTAGAATATATTTGCTTATCTTTAAGCCTTAATATACGTATATCTATTATGGATAATTTTACAAACTTATTTCTCAACGAAAGTATTGATAGTATTAAAAAAATTGATCAGTCTCAAATTACAAGATTAATTAAAACTATAGAAAAAGTTAAATTAGAAAAAGGACGAATTTTTTTTTTAGGAGTAGGCGGAAGTGCAGGAAACGCATCTCATGCTGTTAATGATTTTAGAAAATTAGCTAATATCGAATGTTATGCACCAACCGATAATGTTTCAGAACTCACTGCACGAACAAATGATGAGGGGTGGGAAACTACTTTTGAAAATTGGCTTAAAGTAAGTAAGCTCAATTCTAAAGATATGATATTTGTTTTTTCAGTTGGAGGGGGAAATATTGAAAAAAAAGTGTCAATGAACATTGTTAATGCAGTAAATTTTGCAATTTCAGTTAATGCAAAAATAGGAGGAGTTGTAGGAAGAGATGGAGGTTACACTCAAGCTAAGTCAGGAAATTGTGTTATAGTCCCAGTTGAGAATTCAAAACATATGACGCCTATTTCAGAGGCCTTTCAGGCTTTGATATGGCATTTGATAATCTCACATCCGCTGATTCAAGAAAATAAAACTAAATGGTAAAAAAAAAATCTAAAGCAATTTTTTTAGATAGAGACGGAATATTAAACAAGGCAATAGTCGTAAATAACAAGCCAAAATCACCAAAAAATATTGATGAATTAGTTTTAAATGAATCATTAAAAAAATTTCTCATTCAAGCCAAAAAAAAATTTCTTCTTATCTGTTTAACAAATCAACCCGAAGTAGGTAGAAAAAAATTTTCTAAAATTGAGATAGAACAAATGAATAATTACATAAAAGATTTTTTTAATCTAGATGATATTTTTACCTGTTATCATGAAAAAGATAATCTTTGTAATTGCAGAAAACCAAATATTGGAATGTTACTAAAATCACAAAAAAAATATTCTATAGATTTAAAAAAATCTATAGTTATAGGAGATAGGTGGAAAGATATTACGATGGGTAAAAAAGTTGGTTGTAAAACTATTTTTGTTGATTATAAATATGATGAAATTCTTAAAGATAAACCAGATATAACAGTAAATAATATAAATAAATTAAAAAGTCATGTTCAACTTTGATCATAAGACAGAAAAAGCAATTCTAAACATAAAGACGAAAATTTTTGCTGATGGGGCAGATCTTAATTCAATGATTGAGTTAAATAAATTAAGTTATATTAAAGGGCTTACTACTAACCCATCTCTTATGAGAAAAGCTGGCATAGATGATTATGAAAAATTTGCAAAAAGTGTTTTACAAAATGTGAAAGAAAAATCAGTCTCATTTGAGGTGTTTTCAGATAATCATGATGAAATGTACATACAAGCAAAAAAAATTTCTTCTTGGGGGAATAATGCATTTGCCAAAATACCAATTTGTAACACAAAAAAACAATACTCTTATGATTTGATAAAAAAACTTTCTGATGAAAATGTAAAGTTAAATATCACAGCGATTATGACAAAGGATCAGATTGATGGTGTTTACAATTCTCTAAATAAAGACACTGAGTCCTTTGTGTCTATTTTCGCTGGAAGAATAGCAGATACAGGAGTTGATCCAGAGTCAATTATAAAATATGCTGTTGATATAAACGAAAATTTTAATTCCGAAATAATATGGGCCAGTACTCGAGAAGTACTCAATATTTTTCAATGTGCAAAGTTAGGATGTGATATTATCACTGTAACACCTGAGCTTATAGGAAAGTTAAAAAATTTAGGTAAAAATCTCGAAGAGTATTCCATTGATACTGTAAAAATGTTTTATAATGATGCGAAATCTGCAGGTTATGAAATTTAGACATCCCCGCTAAATGGAAAAAAAATGGAAAAATAAAGCTAACTTTTTGCAAAGTTATTCAAAGTTTCAAGGAATAATTTAATAGGCTCTAGAGACGATATATTAAGTTTAAATATTTGCAAAATTTTAAAAAAATTTAAAAAGAAAAGTAATAAAATTTTAGATATTGGTTCTGGACCTCATGCAATAATAGCAAAAAAAGTTTTAAAACTTTATGGTAAAAAAATAAAAACTATAGATTGTTATGATTTTTATGACAAGAAATACATAAAAGAGTTTAATTCAAAAAATAAAAAAATTAAGATTCATAATATTAAAGATCTTAAAACAATTAAAAAAAAATATGATTTTGCTCTAGTTTTGGATGTTTTGCATCACATAGGATTAAATAATAAGTCTAAAATTAATAACTTAATTACTTTAATATTTAAAAAATCGAAATATCTTATTTTAAAAGATCATCTACAAAAAAATATTTTTGATAAATTATTATTAATTATTATGGATATTGCTGGCAATATTAAAGATGGTGTAAAAACTATATCAGTTTATTTTGACAAAAAAAGTTTACAGAAATTTATCAAAAGTAATAATTTAAAGATTATTTATTTTACTTCTAGTATTAGATATTATTATAAATATATTCTTTATATTAACAAAACTGATTTACATTTTATTTCAGTTTTAAAAAAATTCAAATAATATAAAAAATCAATTATAATTATTAGAATTAATAACTATAACTCTATTAATTTTAAGCTCTATTATTTTAAAACGTTTATCTATTTGGAAGTATTTAACCATATCTTTAGTTGTGTATAGAAGATCAAAATTATCAGAGAAATCATACTTTTCATCTTTGTTAAGCAATACATCATCCGATCTTTTTAGAAAATGGGATTCATAGCAAGAGCCAATATATTCGACCTTTTTTTTGTTTAGATAAATATGTGGAGACGCGAATGAGATTTTTTCTATATATAATGCATTATCTACTAAAATTGGTATTACATCGCATGTTGTTAGAACATTAATTTTTTTACCCTTGTCTAAATAAATCTGATAAAATTTTTCTTTTGCAATTGGGTCAGATAACCAAATATCTGAGAATTTTGATTTTACTGAATTAGATTGCAATGGGTTAAACTCATATCTTGTCTTAAGAATCAATCCATTACCAATTGCTAAAATTATAGCTAAGATTATAGCAAATTTTAAGTTATAAAAACTTTTAAAAATTTTTGATAAAAACCTTTCAAAAAATATAGATTTTATAAATTTGAGAAAATTATTTGAATAATCTTTAATTTCAATATTTAAAATGTTTCCAATAAAATAAGAAATTCCAAATAAAAGTATAGGTACTAACGTAATAAAATAATATGGATCAGATGCATAAATATTTTTAAAAAAGTAAGGATTTCTATAGTCCGCCATTATTGTCCCTTTTGTTAATGCAGCATAAATAAAAGGGGAATAAATTACAGGTTGAAGAAATAAAATAGAAAAATTGTTTTTAAATTTATTTACTAATAAAATTATTAATAAAACTATTATTCCAAATATAGATAAAGGAAATGGCAAAGTATTATTAGAAAAAATTGATGTTAAGAAAGAATTAAAAATTACGTTTAAAGTAAAAATTTTGTTATTTATATAAAATTCTGAACTTTTATGATTCCCAGCTCTATATGTATCCCAGTTATTTAAATTATAATTTTCAAAAGTTGGATATGCTAATTTATATAAAAAAAATGAATGTGCAAATCCTAGTAAAATTAAAAAAAAAATTATAATAATTTTATTTTTATCTTTAGTTAAATTTATTGAATTATTAAATATTAAGAAACAAATACTTAAAAGCATTAAAACAGAATATCCAGGTCTACTAAATTCTGCGAATAGTAAAAAAACAAAACTTAATAAAATTTTTTTTTCAAGCAAGAAGGAAATGTGCAAAATATAAAATGCTATAGCTAAAGAAGGGTTGTCAGCAGAAATTGTGGAAAATATTAATATTGGTGAAATAAAAGGAAGAAATAACCAAATATAACCTCCACCCTCTGACCTAGGTAATTGAGCTACTTTTGCTAAAGCATAGCTCATTAATAATATTGTTGGTATATGAATTGAGTAAGAGTTAAAAATAAAATTAAATAAACCAAAAATAAATATTGTAAATAGTTTAGGTGTTGTACCTGAGTCCGGAACTCCATATAAGTTTTTAGAAACTAATTTATTAAATTGAGCTATATTGACTAATGAGTCTCCATCCCAACCTTCCCCTCTAAATATCAGAACAATGTAAAATAGTAAAAAAAATGTAAAACTTATAAGTAAAGTTTTAAGGAAAGGATTTTGATGGATATTTATTTTTTTTGTATTGGGCACTTATAAGTTTGTTTAAATATGTTTTATAAATTATATTCAAATCTTTTAATTTAAACATATATTAAATTATAGATTTTTTTTAAGTATAAAGTAAGTTTGGTGGTAGATTTGATAAAAAAAATTTTTTATTTTTATAAAAGTAGAGGTTTATACAATACTATTAATCAAATTTTTAAAAGTATTCTATATCGTATTGGCATCAAGTTCGAGTATATGCCTAGAAAAGCAATAATTAATTTAGCAAAAGCAAGAAAGATTTTTTCAGGCAGAAGTTTAAAATATAATTCAAAAGGGTATTGGCACGTTGATCCTATGCCTACGAGTCATGAATTAGATGAATATTATAAATTAAGTTACTGGGATAGTTTTCAACCTCTCAACTACGGTATAAGCCATAGAGATTTAAGACATTATTCACTTTTAATAAAAATTATTCCTAATTTCAATGAAACAAAAAAAAAAATATTAAATTTTGGAGCAGGTCATGGAGGCATATCAATCATTTTAAATTTATTAGGTCATGATGTAACAAATATTGAGCCATCAAATATGATAGATTTATTTGATAAGAATTGGAAATCATTAAATAATTTAGATTATATTGAGGATGAAAAATTTGATTTTATTTATGGAAGTCATTCACTAGAGCACGTTCAAAATTTAGATAATTTTAACAAAAAAATTAATGAAATTATAAATGAAGACACCCACTTTTTTTGGGAGGTACCAAATGGAGACCATAGTGAATGTGGGCCAAAGGAAAATAGAATTGATATTCCCCATACTTACTATTTTAAAAAAGAATACTTTTTAAATTTTTATAAAAATATTTTATTTTTAAATATTTATGACTCGGAACATGCTAATAGATTAGCCCCTCATGAGTTTTCTAAATCTTTTAAGGATAATGCTGACTCATTAATTGTTTTAGCAAAAAATTAGGAAATTATTAATGAAAAATGTTTTTTGCACAGGCGTAACACCTTTTCTTAATATGTGTGCATCAGGAATTTTAGCAAAAAATAAAACAATATTCTATTTAACAAATATAGAAAAAAAAGGAACAAGTGCCTCAAAAAAAGAATTGAAAGATATGAGCATGAAAAAAAAATTTATTCGCGATATAGCTTTTTTTTTTAATTATAAAGTTGTATTTCAAAAACTTTTAAGCCCTCGAATTAATGAGGGTGACATGATTTCAGGTAATCTTTTAAGATACTTGCTGCCTTTTTTAAGTGGACATAAGGTAATTATTTTTCCAGAAGGTGCATCATGCATAAATTCATTATTTAAAAAAGATATTAAAAAAAAATTGTTTAGTTTGAGCTACAACTTATTTAAAAGGTTAACAGTAGGTAGCTATGAAATAAAAAAAAGATGGATACTTCCAGACAGAGATGGAAAAAATAAACTTATAATAGATAAGCTTAATAAAAATAAATTATTATCTAATAAAAAATTATTTTCTAATATTAAAAAGTGTTCAAAATTTTTCATGAATAAATATCCTGAATTGAATTTATGTAAAGAACGAAACATTATATTCCATCCTATCAATCAATATTTAAATAAATCTATTTATAAAATTTGGATAGAAAAGAATAAAAATTTAATAGGTAATAAAAAGTTAATTGTTAAATCACATGAAAATGATTATAGAAATTACAAAAAAATTTTTGAAAATTTCAATTGTGTGATTGTTCCTAAAAAATTTACCACACTTCCAGCTGAGCTAATAATTGATAATTTTCAAACACACTATTTAGGGTATTATTCATCAATTATGCTTCATTTCAAAAGAAAAGATATAAGTTTTATTATTCCACCAGATAAAAAATTAATTAAAATAAGTGATAATGAATTTTTTGGAATAAAACACTTAATGAAACTTTAATCGACATATCTTTAAAAAAATTAGTTATTTTATTCAATACTTACTTGATATATATGGATAATTTTTAGATATAATTAAAATGAATAATAAAAATAATTTCAATAAATATGGATATTTCAAAAACTCATGTAGGGTTTGTAAAAGTAAAAATCTTTTTAATTTTTTGAATTTAGGATATCAACCTCCTTCAGATGAATTTAGAGATAAAAGATATTTAAACCAACCTACACTTTATTTTCCACTTGAAGTTTGCTCTTGCAACAAGTGTGGTTTTAAACAATTAAATTACGTTGTTAATCCATCTCACCTGTATCAAAATGAATATCCTTATGAGTCTTCACTTACTAAGGTTGGACAAACACACTATTATAATTTTGCTCAATCAGTAGTTTCTAGATTTGATCTTAAAAAAAAAGATTTAGTTGTAGATATAGGTAGTAATATTGGTGTTTTGCTTGAGGGCTTTAAAAAATGTAATATGTCAGTTCTTGGAGTAGATCCAGCAAATAATATTTGTAAAATTGCTAATTCTAGAGGAATTAAAACATATAATGGTTTTTTTGATAAAAAATTCACAAGTTTTTTTAAAAAAAAGAAAAAAAAAGCTAGTGTGATTACTGGCACAAATGTGTTTGCACATATTGATGACTTAGATTCTTTTTTAATAAATATAAATAAAATAATTGATAAAAAAAAAGGTGTTTTAATAGTTGAATCTCCTCATTTTCTACATTTATTAAAAGATTTAGAATATGATACAATATATCATGAACATCTGTCTTATATTCTAGTAAAGCCATTAATTCCGTTTTTAAAAAAATATAATCTTGAAATTTTTGATGTGATTAAAAAAGATATACATGGGGGTTCAATAAGAATATTTATTTCTTGCAAAGGGACACGCAAAATTAATTCAAATGTTCAAAAGGTATGCAATCAAGAGAAAAAATTTAAATTATATTCTAATAAAACATTAATAAATTTTGCGAAAAAAGTTGAAAAAAATCGATATGATTTAATAAATTTTTTAACAATTTTAAAAAAAAAGAAAAAGAAAATAATCGCAATAAGTGCTCCAGCAAAAGGTATGACTTTGTTGAATTATTCTAAAATAGACAACGCATATCTAGATTTTGTGACAGAAAAATCTTCCCTTAAGATTGACAGATTCACTCCAGGCTCAAATTTAAGAGTTTATAGTGATCAAAAAATTATAAAATTTAAGCCAGAGTATGGTTTGTTGTTGGCTTGGAATTTTTCAAAGGAGATAATTAAAAATAATATTGATTTTTTAAAAAAAGGTGGAAAATTCATTATTCCAATTCCAAAACTCAAAATAATAGACTATAAAAATATTAATGAAATTATCTAAATTTAAAATTAACTATAAAGATAATAGAGGTATAATTAGTGACATTCTTCAGAAGAATATCAACTCTATTACATATATAACCATTAAGAAGGGTAAAATTAGAGGAAATCATTTTCATAAAAAGACAGTTCAATGGAATTATGTGTTAAGTGGTAAAGTTAATCTTTTTTATAAGATTAATGAAAAATCTAAAAGTATTAAAAAAGTCTTGCTTAAAAAAAGAGATTTAGCTGTTTGCAAAGAATTAGAACCTCATGCTCTGCAAGCTGTATCTGATTGTGAGATAATGGTGTTCACTAAAGGCCCTCGCCAAGGAAAAGAATATGAGAATGATACTTTTAGACTTGGGAATCCTTTAGTATAGTCAAAGCAGTTTTAAGTCTTATGAGTAGTAAAATTTTTGATTATTATGGAATGTATTATGATTTAGTTTACAAAGATAAAAACTATTTAAAAGAAACAAGATATATAAGTAGGCTATTAAAAAATTTTCTTAAAAAAAAACATTTAGATATTCTTGAGTTTGGATCGGGCACAGGAAAGCACGGAAATTTACTTGCAAAATTAGGTTACAATGTTCATGGAATTGAGTTGAGTCAAAAAATGGTTTCTCGATCAAATTCAAAAAATGGATTTACATGTCAGCAAGGCGATATCACAAAAATAAAATTACGTAGATCTTACGATGCTGTTTTATCTTTATTCCATGTAGTAAATTATCAAATTACAAATAAGCAAATTAATTTAGTTTTTTCAAATGCGTTTAAACATTTGAATTCTAGAGGAATATTTATTTTTGATTTTTGGTATACTCCTGCTGTAAATACAAATATACCATCTATAAAAATTAAGAGAGTGATAGACAACAAAGTAGAAATTACTCGAATTGCCGAACCATATATCTATGACAAAAATAGTCGTGTGGATGTAAAATATAACATTTTTGTGAAGAATTTAAAAAATAAATTAATTAAAAAATTTGTTGAAGTTCATAAACTAAGGCATTTTAATTTATTAGAAATTAAAAATTTAAGTGATAAGCATAACTTTAAAATGATTAAATCAGAGGAGTTTGTCTCAGGATCAAAATTGGGCAAATCAACATGGGGAGCTTGTGTTGTTTTGAGAAAAAAATAATACAGAAAATTACAATGTCAAAATTTATACCTGTGAATGAACCTTTATTAGATGGAAATGAGAAAAAATATTTATCGGAATGTATAGACTCAGGATGGATTTCATCTGAAGGTCCTTTTGTAAAAAGATTTGAAAAAGATTTTGCATCTAAAATTGGTCGAAAGCATGCTATTGCAGTGACAAATGGAACAGCAGCGATTGATGCTGCCGTTGAATCTCTAGAAATTAGAGAGGGCGATGAAGTAATTCTACCAGCATTTACCATAATATCATGTATTATGCAGTTAGTCAGAGTTGGTGCAGTGCCAATATTAGTTGATGCAGATCCTTTCACATGGAACATGGATGTTACCCAAATCGAGTCAAAAATTACAAAGCGAACAAAGGCAATCATGATAGTTCATATTTATGGTTTGCCTGTTGATTTAGATCATGTCATTAAAATCTGTAAAAAATTTAATTTAAAATTAATTGAAGATTCTGCGGAAATGATTGGGCAAACTTATAAAAATAAACCGTGTGGATCTTTTGGAGATATTAGTACAGTAAGTTTTTATCCCAACAAACATGTTACCACAGGAGAAGGGGGGATGATTTTTACTGATGACGATCAACTTGCTAACAAATGTAGAGAATTAAGAAATATGTGTTTTCAGCCAAATAAAAGATTTGTGCATGAAACATTGGGCTGGAATTTACGTATGACTAACCTCCAAGCAGCAGTGGGTGTAGCTCAACTTGAACAGCTTGATAGGAATTTAAGAAAAAAAAGATGGATCGGTAATCTATATAATGATTTACTAAAAGATATTGAAGGAATTCAATTACCCTTGGCAAGAACTGATTTTGCGGAAAATATTTATTGGGTTTATGGAATAGTTTTAGATGAAAATATGAAAATGGACGCAAGTGAAGTTATGAAAAAATTAATTAGTCTTGATGTAGATTGCAGACCATTTTTTTATTCTTTACACAAACAACCAGTATTTGTTAAAAAAGGGATGTTTAAAGGGTTAAAATTCCCAGTATCTGAAAAATTATCTAAATTTGGGTTTTATTTACCTAGTGGCATAGCTATAAAAGAGGAACAAATATACAAAGTTGTTAAAATTTTAAAAAAAATTTTAGTTATAAATTAATAAATGTGAAAAGAATAAAAGTAGGAATTGTATTTGATCAACAAATTTATGCTGGTGGAGGTTTTCAACAATCATTAAACGCAGCTATAATTGCAAAAAAATTGCCAGTAAATTTAGTTGAAGTTAATTTTTATACCACAATTAAAAAAAATATTGAGGTTTTGAAAGAACACAATATTCAGGCAAAATTTATTAATATTTCTATTTTTTCAAAAATTCGTATTTATTTTTATAGAAAAATAAAAAATAGATATTTATTTAATTTTATAAGGTTATTTGAAAAAAATAATCCAAGAGAAAAAATTTTTATTAATGATAGCATTGACATTTTATATTTTCTTTCACCAACTAGTTGGCCAATTGATTTAGAAAAAACCAATTTTATTACAACTATGTGGGATTTGTGCCATCAAGATGAATTAGAGTTTCCAGAAGTAAGATGGTACAAAGAATTTGAAAGAAGAGAGCATAATTATAGACAAATTTTACCCAAAGCAACTGCTATTTTAGTTGAGTCAAATTTAACAAAAATTAATTTAATAAGTAGATATGGAATAACTCAGGAGAGAATATATTTTACCCCCTTTAGAGCTGCAATAGCCACAACTGAAAAAAGAAACCTAGATGAGAAAGTGTCATTAAATATTAAAAAAAAATATGATCTAAATGTGTCTTATGTATTTTATCCAGCTCAATTTTGGGCTCATAAAAACCATATTTACTTACTAGAGGGTTTAAAAAATCTAGATGAAAAATATAAATTAAAAGTTGGAGCAATTTTTTCTGGGGCTGATCAAGGAAATTTAGATTATATCAAAGAATGTGTAAACAAATTAGATCTATCAGATAGGGTGAGATTTGCAGGTTTTGTTTCTAATAATGAAATTTCTAGATTATATAGTCAATCACTAGCGCTTGTGATGCCTACTTTTTTTGGACCAACTAATCTCCCACCAATGGAAGCATTTGAAATTGGGGTACCAGTAATCTATCCAGATAAAAAAGGGTTAAAAGAGCAAGTTGGTGACGCAGCACTATTAATTGATTTGAAAAATAGCATGTCATTAGCTGATCAATTAAATAATCTCTATAAAAATGATGAACTTAGAAAAAAATTGATTGAAAACGGTAAAAAACAATTAAAATTTTATAATTCAATTGATCATATTAGTCTTCTAACTAAGATTATAGAAGATTTTGCAGTAAAAAGAAATTGTTGGAAATAATAATTTAAAAAATTTAATTAATAAAAATAAAATTGCATGATACATGTGGTAATTCCAGTTCACAATAGACTAAAGCTAACAATTGATTGTATAAATTCTTTAAAAAAACAAGAGGGTATAAATAATATAAATCTTATTATTGTAGATGATGGATCTACAGATGGTACAGAAGAGTATTTTAAAAATATTAATGATGTTACTGTTTTGAAAGGTAATGGAAATTTATATTGGTGTGGTGCAATTAATTATGGCATAGAATATGCATTGAAGATAGGTAATTTTAATGATTGGGTACTGATAGTGAATAATGATGCCATTCTAAAAAATAATGCAATTTTACATTTATTAAATATTGCAAAAAAAAATAATAGAAAAGCAATAGTAAGCTCTTTAACTTTAAGCAAAGAAGATAGAAAGACAGTAATAAAATCAGGGACAATTGTTGAGAACTGGTTTCTAAATAAAACAAATCATATATATAGTGGATATAATATTAATAACATTATTGATAAGGATGCAATAAAAGTTGATTTTTTAACTGGCAGATGTGTTTTGCATCCAATAGAAATATTCTCGAAAGTAGGAAATTATGACTCCACGACTTTTCAACATTATGGTGGAGATGATGAATTTTCAATGAGAGTGAAGCAATCAGGGTTTGCAACATTACTTTGCCCTTCAAGTATTGTTTACTTAAGTTCAAATAACACAAAAGGACTTAATAGAAACATATTAAGTTTTTTTTTTTATACTTTGTTTAATATTAAATCTAGCTCAAATATAATTAACAAATTCAAACTTACATTAAAAGTCGTGCCATATTATGCTAGATTAACTTTCTTTCTAATTGGTATAATAAAATCAATTTATATTTTTTTTAAAAAATGACTATAAGAGAAAATAATTTTAACTTATATTCAAAAATTTTAATTGTAATTACTTCTTTTGTTTTTGCATATTTCATTGGATCGGGTTTTTATGGATATGGAAATGATTTTTACGCACTCTACCATAAGCAAAATTTAGCTTGGGGGGGTATTTTTGATAAACTTGGGTATATAATTAGCACCATTTCATATAATAATAACCATTATGGTGTCCATGTTGTAAGTTTTTTTCTTTCTCTTTCATTTGGATTACTTCTAAAAAATTTTTTCCAATATAAAAGAAAATTTTCAATTATTTTTTTTATTTTGATCTACCTAATATCAATTCATACTTGGCCAATAATTATGTCAACTTCAAATGCAATGAGACAGGGAATTAGCATGTCCTTTATTTTTATTTCTATTGCTTATCTTTTAAAAAACCAAAATATTAAATCTTTAATTTTCATCACTTTTTCAGTTTTTACACATAAGTCAGGAATCTTTTTTTTATTCATTATGATTAATCTGATAATTATAAAGTCATGCTTAAATTATATCAATGAAAGTAGACCCAAAGCTGTAATTTATTTTTTTTATGGATTATTTACATTTTTGATTAGTACTTTATTTCTTACTAATAATATAAATTTAGATGATACTCATCGTATTATAAGAGGAGATTACAGAATACCGTTTTTTTTATTAAATTTTATTTTTATAATTTTTTATACTTATAGATATGATTTATTAAGTTCGAATGGTGTTAATTTATATTTGTATCTTTTTAGTTTTTTGGCACCATCATTATTACTCTTAGAATTAAATTGGCAATATGAAAGACTATGCATGATGATGACAATTCCATATATCTTAGTAATAAGTTTACTATTCACAAAAAAATCTTCATATTTTTTTTTAATTATTTTTTTTTCTCTATTATTGATAATGACAATAGAAAATGGAATGTATGACTCTTTATATTAAATGAAAATAATTTATTTACATCAATATTTTGTAACACCAAATATGTCTGGTGGAACAAGATCTTATGAGTTTGCAAAACGACTTGTCAAAATGGGTCATGAAGTTGAAATGATAACAACTTGGCGCAAACCATTAAATTCAAAAGATTGGTTTAAAACCTCAGAGTCAGGCATAAAAGTTCATTGGTTGCCGCTTATTTATTCAAATCATTTAAATTTTTTTCAAAGAATGAAAGCTTTTTTAATTTTTGCATTTAAAGCTAGCATGAAGGCAGCTGATCTTAAAGCAGATATTATTTTTGCAAGCAGCACACCATTAACTATCAGTCTACCAGCTGTATATGCTTCAAAAAAAAATAAAATTCCAATGGTTTTTGAGGTAAGGGATCTTTGGCCTAGCGTTCCTATTGCTATGAAAATTTTAAAAAACTCATTTTTGTGTTATTTAGCAAATTTACTTGAAAATTGGGCTTATAAGAATTCTCAAGCAATTATTGCACTATCGCCAGATATGAAGAATGGTGTTATTTCGAAAAATATTCCTTCAAACAAGATAGCTGTTATACCAAATTGTTCTGATTTAAAAAATTTTGAATACAACGAAGATTTAGCAAAAAAATTTAGACAATCAAGAAAATGGCTAGGAACCAGACCTCTGCTTATTTATACCGGTACATTTGGAAAAGTTAATGACCTATCATATTCAATAAAATTAGCAAAAGCACTCATAAATATGAAATCAAATATAAGAATATTATTAATTGGAGAAGGGTCAGAAAAAAAGAATTTAATTGTTGAAGCTAAAAAAGAAGGTGTATATAAAAAAAATTTATTTTTTGAAAAACAAGTTCCAAAAAAAAAAATATCTGAATATTTATCAGCAGCAAATATGTGTGCAAATTTTGTTGGAGAAGTAGAAGAAACCTGGGCAAACTCAGCTAATAAGTTTTTTGATAGTTTAGCAGCGGGGAAACCAGTATTTTTAAATCATGGAGGTTGGATGCAAGATTTGGTTACTAGATTTGATTGTGGCTTATCTATGTATAGTAAAAATATTGAGAGAGTTGCTAAAGAATTAGATGCAGCAATGTCAAATGATATTTGGTTACAATCATCAGGAAAATCTGCAAAAGAATTAGCTAAAAAATTTTTTGACCGTGAAATTCTTGCTGAACAATTAGAAAAAATTTTAATCTTAACCAAAAATAATCAACCAGAACTAGTAGAAAATGTAGCTGAAGGAATATATAAATAAATTATGTATGACTTAAACCAAATAAAATTAGTTTCAAAAGTCCTTAAAAATAACAAAACTAATTACTGGACTGGTAGTGAATGTAAAAAGTTTGAAAAAGAGTTTTCCAATTATCACAATGTAAAATATTCAGTGGCAGTATCAAATGGTAGTGTAGCGCTAGAGATCGCACTAAGAGCTCTAAATTTAAAAAAAGGAAGTCAAATTATAGTTACACCAAGGTCTTTTATAATTTCTTCAAGTTGTGTTTTAAATTTAGGTTTAAAACCAGTTTTTGCTGATGTGGATATTAATGGAAATTTAAATATAGAGGGAATTTTAAAAGTTTATAACAAAAGTGTAAAAGCAATAATTCTAGTGCATTTAAATGGTTTACCCTGTGATATAGATCCTATTATTAAATTTTCAAAAAAAAATAAAATTTATTTAATTGAAGACTGTTCTCAAGCTCACGGAGCGAAATATAAGGGGAAAAATGTTGGATCATTTGGAGATGTCGCTACTTGGTCCTTTTGTCAGGATAAAATCATATCAACTGGTGGAGAAGGGGGAATGATTTCAACCAATAGTAAAACAATCTGGAATAGTTGTTGGTCTTTTAAAGATCATGGCAAAGATTTCAAAAAAGTTTATTTTAAAAAACACAAAACTGGATTTAAATGGTTACATGATAGTCTAGGTTCAAACTATCGAATGACTGAAATGCAAGCTACATTAGGAAGGTATCAGCTAAAAAATTTAGATAAGCAAATAAAAAAAAGAAACCAAATTGCCAAATTATATATAAGTGGTTTAGAATTTTCTTTTAAAAAAGGTTTGTTTATTCAGCCAAATTTTAAGTCTTATTTATGTAGGCACTCATTTTATCGTTTAAATTTAATTGTAAATTCAAAGTTAATTAATCAATTAAAGCTAATAAACGAATTAAATAAAAAAAAAATTCAATGTGGGGTTGGTTCTTGCCCAGAAATTTACAATGAAAAAGTTTTTAAAAATAATAATTTTATTCAAAAAAAAAAATTACCAATGGCTAAATTTTTAGGAAAAACAAGTTTTGTAATTCCTATTAATCCAAGTAAAAAATTGCAAAAAATAAAATCTGAAATACAAATTATTAAAAATACAATTAGAAAATATATTTAATATGTATCAAAATTTCTTCAAAAGAATATTTGATATAATTTTATGCATATGTCTAATTGTTATTTTAAGTCCATTGATGGTGATAATTTTTTTTTTAGTATGGTTTAAAATTGGTTTTCCAATTTTTTTCCAAAGCAGGCCAGGTTTAAAAAATAAAAAATTTACTATTTATAAATTTAAAACTTTATACGATCCAACTGATTTTATATCAGAAAATAAAAGACAAAATACATTTGGAAATTTTTTAAGAAAGACAGGTTTGGATGAATTGCCACAATTATTCAATATTTTGAAAAATGAAATGAGCTTTGTTGGTCCGAGACCACTACTGTTAGAGTATTTGTCCAAATATTCAGCATACGAAAAAAAAAGACACTTAGTTAAACCTGGTATAACAGGATTGGCACAAGTATACCCTGAAAAGTCAAAAAAAAAAGTTTGGAAAAAAAGTATAAAATTAGATATTTTTTATGTAACTAATGTTAGCTTCTTGTTAGATCTAAAAATACTATGGAATACATTCAAGATAGTTATTTTGAAAAAAAAACAGTATCAAGATTTTAAAAAATCTATATGAAAAAAAAATTAGCAATTATAGGAGCAGGAGGTCACGGAAAAGTGGTTGGGGAAATTGCTTTTTTAAAAAAATATAAAAATGTACATTTTTTTGATGATCAATTTAAATATTGCAAGGATAATTTTCCTTTTTTAGTCAAGGGAACAATTGAAAATTTATTAAAATCTCTTAAAAATTATAATGAATTTTTTGTAGCTATAGGTGACAATCAAATAAGATCTGAGAAAATTAAACTGCTACAAGAGTTAAAATTGAAAATAATAAATTTAATTCATCCAAAATCAACAGTAAGTAAAAATTGTATTTTAGGTAAAGGAATTTGCGTAATGGCAAATGCAGTTGTAAATTCTGGAACTACAATAAATAATGGAGTTATAATAAATACATCAGCTGTTGTAGATCACGATTGCTTTATAGATGAGTTTAGCCATATTTCTCCAAATTGTTCATTGTCTGGAAGTGTTGAGGTAGGAAAATTGACACACGTAGGCACAGGTTCAGCAGTACATCCCTCAATAAAAATTGGCAAAAATGTTAAAATTGGAGTCGGAAATAAAATATTTAGGAATATAGATGATAATCAAATATTTAACAATTAGCATTCAAAATGTATTCTACTTTTAGTATAACAATGAAAGTAATAAATATCAGTTATTAAAAAATTTAAATATAATTTGGTGAATAAAATAATTTGTTTTGATTTAGACAATGTAATTTGTAAAACTAAAAAGAATAATTACAAAAAGTCCATAAAAATTACCAAAGTTGTAAACCTAATTAATTTACTTTATTCAAAGAATTATTATATAAAAATTTTTACAGCAAGAGGAATGGGGACATTTAAAGGGAATAAAAAAAAAATTGAAAAAAAGTATCTCAAATTAACAGTATCTCAATTAATTAAATGGCAAGTAAAGTATCATGAACTTATATTATACAAACCATCTTATGATTTATTTATTGACGACAAAGCACTCGGATTTAAAAAAAATTGGCACCAAAATTTTCAAAATGTCTTAAAAAAAATATGAGTGAAATAAAAAAAAAAATTAATTATTTCAAAAATTATAATTTTTCAATTTATGAAAATTTAAATAAGATAGATCAAAGAGACTTATTAAAAATAGTAAAAATTATAACAAATGCTAAAAAAACCAAAAATAAGATAATACTTGTTGGCAATGGTGGCAGTGCAGCGATTTCAAGTCACGTTTCAGTAGATTTTACTAAAATTTGTAAAATTAGATCTATAAATTTTAATGAAGCAGACTTAATCACTTGTTATGCAAATGATTATGGTTATGAAAACTGGGTAGCTAAAAGTTTAGAGTCTTTTGCCAAAAAAAATGATGTTGCAATTTTAATTAGCAGTAGTGGAGAGTCTAAAAATATAATTAATGGATTAAAAAAAGCAAATAAAATGGGTTTAAAAACAATAACATTAACTGGTTTTAAAAAAAATAATACAGTTAGTAAGCTTGGATCAATAAATTTATGGATTAACAGTAAAAAATATAACATTATTGAAATGGTTCATCATATTTGGCTTTTATCAATCTGTGATTTTATAGCAAAAAAGAATTAAATTAAATGAAGACTCCAGTACTTATTATTGTTTATACGAGGCCCGAAACAACCATTCATGTTGTTAATGCTCTAAGACAAATTAAGGCAGAGTCTATTTATATATATCAAGGCATACCCAACACAAAAAAAAAAAGCCAAGATTTTCAAAACTATATAAAAGTATCAAAAATAATACAAAATATTAATTGGAAATGCAGAGTAAAATTAAAAAAACAAAAAGGTGTTGATTCTTACCATGCGTGGAAATTAGCAGTAAAGTGGTTTTTCAAAAATGAAAAGGAAGGAATAATACTCGAAGATGATATTGTCCCAAACAACAGTTTTTTTATATTTTGTAGCAAATTATTAAAAAAATATAGACATGATAGAAGAATAGCACAAATTTGTGGTACTTCTTTTCTAAACCAAAAAAAAATATCAAACGAGAATTATATCTTTAGCAATTATTCACTTGGATGGGGTTGGGCAACATGGAGAAGATCAATAATAGACTTTGATGAAAAAATGAAAGATTGGCCAAAAATGAAAAAAAATAAAACATTATTAAAAATTATTAATGACAAAAAATTTATGTACTACTGGTCGAAAGTTTTTGATAATCAATATAAAAATATATCTAAAGCATGGGACGAAAGGTGGTTATATTCAAATTGGAAAAATAACAAACTATCTATAATTCCAAAAAAACACTTAGTCAAAAATATTGGTTTTGGAGAAAATGCCACTCATACTAAAATTAAGCATTGGTACTCGAATTTAGAGACTAATGAGATCAAATATATAAACAAACATCCAAAAAAAATAATTGCCAACAAGGAATATGATTGTTGGTTAAATACAAATGTGTATGGAATAAAATTTCATTACATAAAACAGAAAATTCTCAATAATAAAGTTTTAAATATAAAAATAATTTTTAAAATTATTAGAGTGATTTACAAGTTAATTAAACCACTTTATCGGATCAAAAAACCAATGTATTAATATATTATGACATTGCAATTTTTTAGAAAACATTTTTTAAATATTTTTAACAACAATAAAGTATTCATTTTTTTTTTTTGTTTGTTTATTTTTTATTATTTTTTCAACTTTGATTATTATAATAGTCTTGCAGCTAATGATTACAATTATAGATATAAACCTAATGGAAAAATAATTGTTGAGAATTTTCTTAATTTCGATTTTTTTAAAATAAATTTTTATAATTTCTATTTAGTGCCTGAATTAATTTATGGCTTTATGCAGAAAATATTAATTAATGAAGATATCTTTTTTTTAGTCTCTGATATATTTAATGTATTAATTCTTTTTTTTTCTTTTGTCTTGTTTTTTAAAACTTTAGATTTAGAAAATAAAGAGATTATTATCTTTATATTTTTAATATTTTTTTTTATATATATTGGTAATTGGGTTTGGTGCTTTTGGAAACTTGCAGATGTGCTATTTTTATTTATATTTTCGATAATATTTTATTTTTTTATTCAGGGCATTAAGAAATATAAAAAAAAATATTTATTTTATTGTTTATTTTTTGTTATTATTTCATTATTTTCCAAACCTCAGGGCGTTGCCACAATACCTTTTTTTTTGATAGGTATTTTTTTGCTATATTTTAAAAATAAACTAAATTTTTTTAGAGTTATTGGTTATTTATTTTTATTTTATTTAATAACTTTTCCATTGATTATTTTTATAATGAAACAATTCAATTATAATATTGAAGTTGTAAATTTCATGTATGGTGGAAGCATAAGTGGTACAATTCTCTACAAGTATGATGATTTTTTAAATCAGTTTTCATTAAATGCAGATTATATTACAGAAATTATTTACCTTTATTTTCTCTTTGTAAAAAAAATTGTTTACCAATTAACCTTTATAAGAGATACATATAGCTTTAAACACAACATTTTTCTTATTGTGTATACTTTAATTTATTATTTTTTTTTAATTATAAATCTAAAATATTTATTAAATAAACATAATTTATTTTTTAAGACCACGTTATTAATTTCTTTTTTTTCTATCTTGTTACACAGCAGCTTAAATACAGCAGATGAACCAAATAGACATCAACTATTTAATCTAGTTCCAATGTATGTACTCGTTTCAATATCAATATTTAAAAGTTTAAAAGAATTGAATAGTTTTATCAAAACAAAAATAAATTAATTTTTAAATTTACACTTTTAATTGTATAAATTTATATAATAAATTAAAATGAGAGTAATTATATTAGGTGGTGCAGGCTTTATTGGAAGCCATTTATGTGAATACTTGTTGAAAAAAAATTACTCTGTAAAAATCATAGACAACCTAAGCACTGGACGCATAGAAAATATAAAACACTTAAATAATAAAGTAAGGTTTATTAAAGCTGATATATCTAAAAAGGGTAAATGGGAAAATGAATTCAAAAAAGTTGATTATGTGTTTCACTTGGCGGCATTAGCTGATGTCGTGCCAAGTATAGATAATCCTGAAAAATATTATAAATCAAACGTCACTGGAACATTTAACGTTTTACAGGCAATTAAAAAATATAACGTAAAAAAATTAATATATTCAGCATCTTCATCTTGTTATGGAATACCAAAAAAATACCCAACCAAAGAAACAGAGAAGATTAATCCTGTGTTTCCTTATGCAGTTACCAAATATCTAGGCGAGGAATTGATAATTTACTGGTCAAAAATCTATAAAATAAAATATATATCTTTAAGATTATTTAATGTCTACGGACCTAGGTCTAGAACTTCAGGGACATATGGTGCGATGTTTGGAGTTTTTCTAGCCCAAAAATTGAAAAAAAAACCTTATACACTGGTCGGTGATGGAAAGCAGTCAAGAGATTTTACATATGTAAGTGATGTAGTCGAGGTATTTTTAATTGCAGCTAGATCTAAATTATATAATAAAATTTATAATGTTGGAAGTAGTAAGACCATACAGGTAAAAACAATTATAAAATATATGGGTGGCAAATACATTACAGTTCCAAAAAGACCAGGAGAACCAGACATAACTTTTGCTGATATAAAAAAAATTAAAAAAGATTTAAAATGGTCTCCTAAAATAGATATTAAAGTAGGAATAGATATTATGCTTAAAAATATTAAATATTGGAACAATGCTCCAGTATGGACAAAAAAAAGTATAAAAAAAGTAACTAAAAATTGGTTTAAATATTTGAGTAATGCAAAAAATAATTGATAAGAAAAATTTAATAAATTTAAAAAATAAGTTTAAAAAAAAAAAATTTATTCTTTGTCACGGTGTTTTCGATGTAATTCACTATGGACATATCACACATTTTAATAATGCAAAAAAATTTGGTGACATCCTAATTGTATCTGTAACAAAAGATATCTATATAAAAAAAGGAATAAATGGAACAATATTTAATGAACTACAAAGAGTAAAATTTCTCAGTGAAATTTCAGTTATTGATTATGTGTATCTTTGTGAAACGGAAAGTGCGGCAGACAGCATTAAAACGATAAAGCCAGATTTTTATGTAAAAGGTCCTGATTATAGAATTAATTCTTTAGACAAAACTAAAAAAATATATCTAGAAAAAAAAATTGTAGAAAAATTTAATGGAAAAGTTGTCTATACTAAAGATGAAAAATTTAGCTCATCAAAAATAATAAATGAAAAAAATTTAAATAATTATAATAGCAAACAGCAGTATTATATAAATAAAATTAAAAATAAATATGGATATGATTATATAAAAAATCAAATTTCAAAATTTAAAAAATTAAAAATTTTAATAATAGGTGAGCTTATTTTTGATAGCTATTGTTTTGGTGAAATAATTGGTAAATCTGGAAAAGAACCCCATTTAGTTTTGAAAGAAAATGAGACTGAGTTTTATGTTGGTGGAACAGGTGCTATAGCAAGACATCTATCATCATTTGTTAAAAATATAACATTAGTTTCACCATTTGGAAATGAAAATTTTCTTAAAAAAGTTTTAAAAAAAACTTTTAATAAAAATATTAACCAAATTTTATTTAAACCAGATAACAATTATTCATCTATAATTAAAAAAAGATTTATTGATAAAGTATCAAATTATAAAATGTTCGGATCTTATATTTTACCAAGCCAACCTAAGAAAAATTTTTCTAATGTGCTAATTTCTAAAATTAAATCAAAACTCATCAATTCTGATATAGTAATTATATGTGATTATGGGCATGATTTTTTGAATAAAGCGACTGCAAACTATATTTCTAAAATCAAAAAATTTAAAACACTAAATGCGCAGTTAAATTCCTCTAATATGGGCTATAATTCTTTAAATAATTATAAAAATCTTGAAGCAGTAATTATTAATGAATCTGAATTGAGACAGGAATTTAAAGCAGCAAAAAAAGATTTAAATATTCTAGCAAAAAATCTAATGAAAAAAAATAACATCAAAAATTTAGTAATAACTAAAGGAAAAAATGGAGTTATACTTTTTAGAAAAAATTTATCACCAATACATTGCCCTGCTTTTGTCGATCAATCTATAGATAAAGTTGGTGCAGGAGATGCAATGCTTTCAATCATATCTCTAGCCTTAAAACAAAAAATAAATCCTGAAATAGTGTTATTTCTTGGCTCTATTGCAGCTGCAGTTAGTGTTAAAAATATCGGAAATAAGGTAAGTATTGATTCTGAGCAATTAGATAGAATAATTGAGTTTTTTTTTAAATAATAAATTATTAAAGTTTTATGAAAAAAGTTATTGTAATAGGTGGAGCTGGATATGTGGGAACTCATCTCGTAGATGAATTAATTAAAAAAAATTACAAGGTAACTGTATATGATCTATTTATTTATGGAAATTTACTAAACAAACATAAAAATTTATCAACTATCTATGGTGACATAAGAGATATAGATAAGTTGAAAAAAGTTATTAAAAATTTTGATTACCTCATTCATTTAGCCTGTATATCTAATGATCCAAGTTTTGATCTTGATCCAGAATTAGGTAAATCTATAAATTTAGATCCATTTGAAGATATAGTAAAAATAAGTAAAGATAATGGTGTAAATAAATTTTTATATGCTTCATCATCAAGTGTATATGGCCTTAAATCTGAAAAAGATGTGAATGAAAATTTTAGTTTAGAACCTTTAACAGATTACTCAAAGTATAAAGCTATGTGTGAAGAAATATTGCTCAAGTATAATGACAAAAATTTTACAACATGCATAATTAGACCCGCTACTGTCTGTGGCTTCTCAAGAAGACAAAGATTTGATGTAGTTGTAAATATTTTAACTAATTTAGCTTACAATTCTGGTGAAGTAACTATATTTGGAGGCTCACAACTTCGTCCAAATATAAATATTAGGGATATGAGCAACGCATATATATTTTTGTTAGATAAAGATCCAAAATTAATTTCTGGTGAAATATATAATATTGGTTATGAAAACTACTCAGTTAACAAATTATGCAACATTGTTATTGATAATGTTAACAAAAAAGTAGTAAAAAAATTTTTAAAAACTAATGATAGTAGATCATATCACATTTCCTCTGAAAAAATTAAAAAAGACCTAGGATTTAAGAATAAATATAATATAGAAAAAGCTGTTGTAGACCTTGTAAGTGCATTTCAAAATAATGTTTTTGAAGATCCACTTAAAAACGAAAATTATTTTAATATAAAAAAAATGAAGTCAATTAATCTTAAATAAATTTTTAATGGATCATCAAATTTTAAAAAAATTAATAAACACAAAAAAAAATAAACTAAAATCGCTCAATAATTTAGATCATCAAGTCTTTAATAAAAGTATTTTTATAAGAGAAGTTCAAAAAAAAATAGTTGCAGAGTATAGAAAGGGTGATCCAATGAAATGCCCAATACATTTGTGTATTGGTCAAGAACTACCATCAGTTATATTTAATTTTTTTTTAAAAAAGAGTATTTCAAATATATTTTGTCATCATAGATCGCATGCATATTATTTGACACAAACAAACTTTGATACAGATAAATTGTTCAGTGAAATAATGGGAAGAGAAACAGGTCCAAACAAAGGATTTGCTGGCTCCCAAGATATCTCAGATATGAACAAAAACTTCTATGCTGGTGCTATTATTACAGGTAGCTTAGGCATAGCTATCGGTGATGCAATAAATAATAAATTAACAAAAAATAAAAAAATTACGCTTTGTATATTTGGTGAAGGTGCAGCTCACCAAGGTTTATTTTGGGAAGCAATAAATTATTCCGTAGTGAATAGCCTTCCAATTATATTTATTTGTGAAAATAACTTATATGCAACTTATTCTAACTTCAAATCGAACTTTAAAACAAAAAATTTATCTGAAATTGTTAAAGGTTACAAATGTGCAACTACAGTAACATCAACTTTCGATTATATTGAATTAAAAAAAGCTATAATAAAATCTTTTAATCATTCAAAAAAAAAAGGACCTTTTTTTTTAGAGATTCTTACTTATAGACTGAGCCCTCACGTAGGTCCTGAAAGTGATATAGATAAAAAATATAGATCAGAAAATGAGATAAAGTTTTGGATTAAGAATGATTTAATAAATATTTATGAAAGAAAATTTAATATTAGGTACAAAAAAATTTTAAACAAAATAAAAGGAAAAATTGATGTTTCTTTTTTAAAATCCAAAAATCAAAAATTTTACAAAATAGAAAATTGGGAAAAACAAAATTTTTCAGACACTTATCATTCTTTGAATAAAAAAATAATGATTAAAAAAATTAAGAAATCTAAAATTAAAAGTCAAAAGTTTTCTATACCAGAGCCATATTAATATGAAAAAAAATATTTCGTTTGGTGTTTCTATCAATTCAGGTTTGGATTATTGTTTAAGCGCTTTAGATGAAACTCTAGTAATAGGGCAAGGTGTAGATAGTATTGATGGTGTATTTGGTACTACGAAAAATTTAGTAAATAAATATGGAAAAAAAAGAGTATCCGATTTTCCTATCTCTGAAAGTTTAATGACTTCAGCTTCGATTGGGATGGCTAACAGTGGTTTAAGACCTATTTTAGTTCATCAAAGAATTGATTTTATGATGTACAGTTTAGATGCAATAGTAAATTGGATGTCTATGTGGAGATTTAAATCAGGTGGTAAATCAAAACTTCCAATTGTAATTAGAGCTTTAATTGGAAGAGGTTGGGGTCAAGGCCCCCAACATTCAAAGCCTTTGTATTCGATGTTGACAGGTATACCAGGATTAAAAGTCGTTATGCCGACAACCCCATTTGATGCAAAAGGATTAATCATATCATCAGTGCTAAGTGATGATCCTGTATTATTTATTGAGCACAGATCACTTTATAATTTAAAAGAGGAGATTCCTGATGAACCTTATTCTATACAATTAAATCATGAAAGAATAAGAACTATTGGAAATAAATTAACTGTAGTTTGTTTAGGAGATGCCTCATTATCAGTGTTAAATGCAATTTCAAAAAAAAAAAAATTATTAAATAAAATTGAGATTATAGATTTAGTTGGATTAAACCCATTAACTCTCAACAAAACATTTAATTCTGTTAAAAAAAATAAAAATTTTTTGATCATCGAAAGTTGTTGGTTTTCAATGTCTTTAGCACATAGAGTAATTTCTATACTAATGAAAAAATTAAATTTAAAAGGAATTAAATTAAAAAAATTTCCAAGTATATATTCTTTACCGGACAGCCATACTCCTGCCTCAAGTAAGTTAGAAAGCTCTTATTACCTAAATGAAAAAAAAATTATTAAAACTATAGAAGATCAACTATAGTGAAAAAAAAAATTTCAAAAAATATAGGAATTTCAATTGGCTATAGTTGCTATAATGAAAGTAGTTACGTAATCGACAATATAAATAAAATTTTAAAGTTATTAAAAAAAAATAAAGTAAAATATGAAATAATTGTTATTGATGATTATTCTTCAGAAGCAAAGATAAAGAATTTAATAAAATTTTGTAAAAAAAATAAAGTAAGGTATATAAAACACAATGAAAATTTAGGTTTTTTTAAATCTTTTAAAACTGGTTTAATAAATTCCAAATATGAATATTTCAAATTGTTTGCTGGTGACGATGCAACTAATATAAACCACATAAATCTAATTCTCAAAAAATTCCACAATCAAGATGTTTTAATTCCATACAATTATCAATCTGAGGTTACAGGAAAGCCTTTACTAAGAAAAATTTCATCAATAATTTACACTAAAATTATAAACTTAATGAGTGGTTTAAACTTAAAATATTATAATGGATTGCCAGTTTTTTTAAAAAAAAAAGCTATAATGAATCTGGCTGATACCTCGGGTTATGGTTGGCAAGCTGAATTAATAGTTAACTGTATTTATAGTGGCTGCTCATACAGAGAAATTTATACCAAAAATAAAGAGATTAAATTTCAATATCACTCAGTTAAACTAAGAAATATTCCATCAGTTTTTTTCTCGATAATTAGAGTTTTTTTTAAAAGATTAAGCCCTAGTAGAAAGAAAAAAATTCAAATTAAATATAATTAAAAATTAAGTATGAACATATTTTTTATTCAAAATATATTATAAGCTAATTATTTATGTCTTTCAATTTTTCACATTTTTTAAAATCAGTAATAACTTTGCCAAGAATTACAAAGCGAATAATTGCTTTAGTAAGTGATGCTCTTTTATGTGTATTTGCTCTATGGATTTCCTTTTATCTAAGAATTGGCGAATTTATCTCATTGTCGGTTATGAGCGAAAATAGTGAAAATATTATCACCGCAGCATTACTGTCAATTTCAATTGCACTACCAATATTTTGGTTAGTTGGATTATACAGAACAATATTTCGTTATTCCGGAAAGGCAGCATTAATAAATATAGTTTTAGCATTAGGAATTTATGGTTTGACATACTTTCTTGTAATTACAATTTACAGTTTCAAGGGGGTACCAAGAACTTTAGGAATTGTGCAACCTCTAGTACTTTTTTTTCTTGTATGTGGATCTCGACTTTTTGTTATCTACATTTTTGGATACGATCCAAATAAAATTAATAAATCATCATTACCGAGGACCCTAATTTATGGTGCTGGTAATGCAGGGAGACAATTAGTTGCAGCTTTAGAAAGTAATTCTGAAATGAAAGTTATAGGATTTCTTGATGACGATGTTTCTTTACATGGACAATTGATACTAGGCAAGGATATTTTTCCCACTAATGAATTAAAAAATTTAATAATTTCAAGAGAAGTCACCCATGTTCTTCTTGCAATGCCGTCTATAAATAGAGGTAAGAGATCTGAAATATTAAATAAGATCAATCAGCACAAAGTAATTGTAAGGACTTTGCCATCAGTAAGTGATTTAGTTGAGGGTAAAGTTACAGTTTCAGATATAAGAGATTTAGATGTAGTGGATATATTAGGTAGAGAAATTGTAGCACCAAATTCAGAATTACTAAGTAAAAATATTAAATCTAAAGTTGTTTTGGTAACAGGCGCGGGTGGATCAATTGGATCTGAGATATGTCGACAAGTCTTTAAATTAAATCCTAAGAAAATTATTATGGTCGATATAAGCGAATATGCTTTATATAAAATAAGTTCCGAGTTAGATGATTTAAAAAATAAAAAAGTTAAGATTGATGAATTACAAGCTTTTTCTTTCCTTGCATCGGTTCAAGATGAGAACCGTATAAGTCAAATAATAAAAAAATATAAACCAGATACAGTCTATCATGCCGCTGCATACAAACATGTGCCTTTAGTAGAAGAGAACATTTGTGAAGGAGTAAAAAATAATGTATTTGGAACTTTGAATATTTTGCAAATATCAATTAAAGAAAAAGTCTCAGATTTTGTGTTAATTTCAAGCGATAAGGCAGTACGACCAAGTAATGTTATGGGTGCCAGTAAACGAATTTCAGAATTATGTTTACAGGCAATCCACAACTCTAGAAATAATTTAGAAACAAAATTATGCATGGTTAGATTTGGGAATGTATTGGGTTCTTCTGGTTCGATCATTCCAAAATTTAAGAAACAAATAAAAGATGGGGGCCCGGTAACATTAACTCATCCTGAAGTTACCCGTTATTTTATGGCAATTACAGAGGCTGCACAACTTGTTATACAAGCAGGTGCAATTGCCGAGGGAGCAGATGTTTTTGTTTTAGAAATGGGTGAACCAATAAAAATAATTGATTTAATAAAAAGAATTGTTTTATTGTCAGGATTGTCGCTGCAAGATGAAGATAACATAGATGGTGATATCAAAATAAAAACCGTAGGCTTAAGACCAGGAGAGAAGCTTTATGAGGAATTAATGTTGGGAAAAAATCCTCAACCAACATCACATCCAAAAATATATAAAGCTAAAGACCCATACATTGAATGGGTTAAACTTGAAAAAGATCTTAAAAATTTAAAAAATTTATTAGACAAAGGTCAAATTAAAGAAGTAATAAAAATCTTGCAAATATTAGTCACAGATTACAAATTTAATAATAAAATAGTAGATACCTTATATAATGAGTAAAATAAATTAAAATGTGCACAACTTCTTAATTATATTAAATCAATATCCTTTGACATTATTTATTTTATAAAGTATCAAATGTTGCCTGGTGATTATTGCGAAAGTGTAATACCCGATTCCATTCCGAACTCGGCAGTCAAGCCTTTCTGCGCCAATGGTACTTTGTCTTAAGACATGGAAGAGTAGGACATTGCCAGGCTGATTTAATTTATTATGAAAATAAAAAGTTCACTAAAATCTATAAAAAAAAGAGACCTTAATTCTAAGTTAGTTAGAAGAAGAGGTCGTGTTTACGTAATTAATAAAACCAATCCAAAATTTAAAGCAAGACAAAAGTAATTTTTATGGATAATGAAAACCATAAAAACACCTGGAACAATTTTACAAAATTTGTGTTGTGGGGAACAGTTGCAGTTATTGGTGTTTTAGGGTTAATGGCAATTTTCTTATTATAAATTTATCTTATGAAAATTGCTTCTATTTTAGAAAATCAAAAAATTGAAAAAAGGATAGCAATTACTCCAGAGATTGCAAAAAAATATATATCACTTGGACTTGATGTTAACTTATCTGAAAACTACGGAAATCATATTGGAATTCAAGATGATACATATAAGGAGTTGGGAGTATCAATTTTAAAAGATGAAAAAGATATCTTAACAAATTCAGATATCATTGTTCAAGTGGGTTTATTAGATGATGAAAAAACTTCTTTGTTGAAGGAAAACCAAATATTTATTGGTGTTCTGAACCCATACGAAAATAAAGATAAATTAAATAATTTAGTTAAAAAAAACATAAATACTTTTTCACTGGAATTACTTCCAAGGATAACAAGAGCTCAATCTATGGATATATTATCCTCTCAAGCAAACCTTGCCGGTTATAAAGCAGTAGTTGAGACGTTTGCTAATTTTGAAAAAGCAATTCCCATGATGATGACAGCAGCAGGAACTATTCCTGCAGCAAAAGTGTTAGTTGTAGGCGCTGGAGTTGCTGGATTACAAGCTATTGCAACTGCAAAAAGAATGGGAGCAATTGTATTTGCCACAGATGTTAGAATGGCCTCAAAAGAACAAGTTGAAAGTTTAGGTGGAAAATTTTTAACGGTTGAAGGTTCAGAGAATTTAGAAACCGAAGGAGGTTATGCTAAAGAAGCCTCAGATGATTTCAAAAAGAAACAAGAAGAACTATTATCAGAAACTTTAAAAAAGATAGATATTGTGATTTGTACAGCCTTAATTCCAGGAAAAAAAGCACCAGTGATTATTAAAGAAGATATGATCAATAATATGAAATCAGGTTCAATAATTTATGATCTAGCAGCTATTCAAGGCGGAAACACAGCTTATACAAAAGTTGATGAGATTGTAGATAAAAAAGGTGTTAAAATCATGGGGGAGAGTAATATTTTAAATAAACTCCCAACCTCTGCATCGAATTTATATGCAAAAAATGTTTTTAACTTCGTTTCAAATTTATATGATAAAAAAAATAAAAAAATAAACATTAATTTAGATGACGAAATTATTGAGAAAACATTAATTAAATAATGGAAATAGATCCTTTTATATTCAGATTAAGTATTTTTATCCTTTCAATTTTTATTGGATATTATGTGGTTTGGAGTGTAACCC
>MDTB01213493.1_pt1 | contig 50315 bp, 48 predicted proteins | sample 811161 | NCBI WGS metagenome assembly MDTB01 (sample SAMN05326650, study PRJNA326480) | marine metagenome | isolation source: seawater | place: Mediterranean Sea | collected 2009
AATGCGTATGCTGAAAATGGTGGTGATATTACCTTGATTACGGGTGGTGAAATTAGCGGTACTGACCATAATGGTTTGGTGACTGAGTGGTTATGGAAAACTAATGATGCTTTGATTGTGCGTAACAGCGACGGGGTCTCTACCACAGAGGCGCCGGGCTGGTTACCTGTTGCTGATCAATTCACTGGTGATGTCGGTTCATTCGCAGGTGGAGATATCACGATCAAGTCCTACTCGAATATTAACAGTGTTGATATCGCGCTGCCGAATACGGGTAAACAGATAGGGGACAAGACACTTACCGAACAGGGCGTATCCACTACCACTACTGTGGGCAGCAGTATTATCGAGGTACTTGCGGGTGGCAATCTTAATATCGACACTAGAGGCAGTATGGTGGATGCGAAAATTCTGCTCGCCGATGGTCAGGCAACGCTAAACGTGGAGGGCGATTTTGGTCAGATCGCAGGTAATGGTGCACTGCTGTATCTAGGAGCAGGCGACATGGATATCGCTGCCCGGGGTGACATTAATGTGAATCGCATTCTTAATCCGACCATCTTTGACATCTCAGAGCAACAACTTGCAGCCGAGTGTCAGGACTGTGCGAGTATGACGCTGAATAATAACAATTACTTTAGCTACGACCAGGCCGCCGCTGTCTCGCTGGCGGCGTTGGCTGGTGATCTGCAATACAGTAATGATGACGACATCCTGATCAATCAAATATATGACGGTGACAGTGATCCAATTGCCAGTTTCACTGAACTGAGCGTGTTACCTCCAGCACTGACTCTGCGCGCATTCAGTGGCGATATAGATTTTGGCGTGGATATCAATTCGCAGGCCATCCAGTACCCAAGTGCAGTGGGTGGCTTTAAATTAATTGCAAATGGGGATGTCACTATTAACTCGGCATTGGGTCAGTCGGATATAGATTTGGGATTGGATAGCTCAGGTCAACCTGTGGTCGGGAACAATGCTTTATTACCAACCATCAGCAATCCGTCTAATGACCTTGCGCTTGATCAGATAACAGGTCTGGATTCATCAGTGAGACAATTACTGACGCTGGTATCAATGTATATCGTAGATACTAATAGTCAGTCATCAGTGACAGACAATCAATTACGTCATGCACAAACGCCTAACCGGGCGTACATCCCGGCAGGGGCAACGCAAGATAATCAGAATAGTCAGATCCTGTCGCAAACAGGCGACCTGATTTTTGCGCAAGATCCAAGTGTCGGCCTGGTGACTGTAGAAGCACTGGATATCAAAGTGGCTGGCACGGTCAGCGATGCGAATATTTTTATACAGAATAATAATTGGTTTGATGTCAGCACCATTGAGGCAAATTCAATCACTAGCACACTGGCTTTAAACGATCAGGCCTATATTGAGGAGGCAGGCAAGAGCTCAGGAATAACTATTGATGGGCCCGGTCGTCTGGATATTTTTGCCAACACAGGCATTGATCTCGGTGTGTCTAAAGGCGTCATCAGTCGCGGTAATCTGGCTGTATCTAGCCTTGATTCAGTCCCCGCAAGTCTGAATATCTTTGTGGGTATCAACGATTATGCCCAACGTCTGGATAACCTGCTCACATCATATCTGACAGATAGCTACACGCAGAGTTTGATCGATACCACCTTGACGCAATTGAATACACTGGCTAACGCTACCTTCGGTAGTGCCATCACTGATCAGCAAGCGCTGTCTGAATATACTGCGCTGCTTGCTAGCGAGCAGTTAGTATCAGCCTTCACTGGCTTAACGGCGACGCAATTACAGCAGTTAGATATAGGTGGATTGACAAGTCTGAGTGCGCAAGAAAAAAGTCAGTTGTTTACTTCTCTAAGTGCGCCGATGCAAGCACAAGTTGGCTATCAAGTATTTAACAATGAGTTATTCATGGGGGCCACTATGGCCTCATTTGCCACGCGCATTGGTTTGGGCACTGCGGGCTTCTATGCTGGTTTTGAACGTTCATTTAATGCCATCCGCAGTCTTTACCCGGAACATACCAGTGCATTGAGCTTACTCGAGCAAGAGATCCAGACTAATCGAATTGGCACTGATAGCCGTGACGCTGCGGTATATGACGCGCTGACAGCCATCAGCAACGAGCTGATGTCATTACCGAGTTATCTGGATTATGTTGATCAGCAAATTAGTGAGTATGAGGTCGCACAAGTTGATTATGATCCAGCACAGCTGCGCGCAGAGATAGCTCAAGCGACAGCCAGTGGCAGCTTGCTCACTTCTGATTATGTGATTACTAATATTCAAACCAACATCAGCAACGGCGTTGGTCTCCAACAGGCGATAAATGATCCGCTATCGGCGGCCGGTTTAAATCCGGTGATGACCTCTGAGGCGGCACGCGTAGCTGCCAGCGCAATACAGGTCAGTGGTAGTGATATTGTTGCCAGGGTACAAGATTTGCAGGCCGCTAACGATGATATATTCATGGAAGATACAGCTAATCTGCAATCACCACTCAACCTGATCGGCGGAATTGCCGGTGCAGATATTAACATTCAGGTGCCGTTTGGCTACTTCAATGCCGGTGAGTCACTGGATTTGGATAGTATTAATTTAGATCGCTCAGCAGGCGAGCTAGGCGTGATTTCTGGTGGTGGAAGCGTCCAGATGTTTCTCAGTGGTGACCTATTAGTCAATTTGCAACGGGTTGTTGGTATTGGTCGTGAGTCGCTCAATCTATTCTCACTGTATGACAATATCGACGCGGGTAGCGGCGCCAAGACGACAATTTCGTCGCGCGTGCCCAGCTATGTATTTGATGAGGAAGCGAGGCGCACAGTGACCTATCCGCCCAGCTTTACAGGCAGTGGTATTCGTAAATTGAATGATGATCAAGGTGATTCAGTGTCCCCTAATCTGGCTACACCATATGGTGTGCTGGATGCAGGTGATGCAGGTATTTTAGGCGATGCAGGTCTGATTAGATCCTCTGCCGACGTGGAAAATGGGTCTCAGATTGATACCGGCAGTGGCTCGGGTGGTGGTGAGACTGCAGCACCAACGGTGGCCGCACCAAGTGTTGATTCGAGCTCTAGCACAGCGGCCTCAAACGCTTCAGAATCGGAAACCAGTCAGGATACTGCGGCGGCGGAAAAAGCTAATTCACTGGCCAGCGACGCAGCCGCATTCCTGAATGTTTATGTGCTTGGGGTCGGGGATGGCGAGGAACAGGACGAGGATGACAAGCGCAATACGCTGTCAGCCCTGTAAAAAAGACAAAAAATGGCTTTATCGTCATCGATAGAGAGTAAGACATGGCATAATAGCGGGCTTATGGTGGGCCATATTACTGCTTTGTATTCATATCTATGACATTTAAATAGACTATGTTCGGAATATTAATCTTTTAATCAAAACATGCACTCAATTATGAAAATAAGTATTAATTCGATGTTCTTGTTGGTTTTTTTCTGCCTGACAACCAATGCACATGCATGGTGGAATAAAGACTGGGACTATAGAAAAGAATTTAACTTCGATACTTCTGTCACTGGATTACCAATTGAGGCTACAGTCAATGAAGCAGCGATACTGGTTAAACTTCATTTAGGTAACTTTACCTACTTTGCCGACACCTTGCCTGCAGGCGAGGATATACGCTTCATCTCGGGTGACGATATCACCCCCCTGAAACATCACATTGAATACTATGATCCACTGCAACAGATAGGCTTAATATGGGTTAAAGTACCGCGCATCACACCGGGTACCAACCTGGAAAAAATCTACATGTACTATGGTAATAGTGATGCTATTGCGGGCGATGATAAGCCTGCCACCTATGCAGTAGATGATGTGCTGGTGTATCACTTTGATACCCCTGCAGCGGATGCCACAGCCTATGCCAATAATCCACAACTGGATAGCTCTGTTCTGCTGCCTGGCGCAGCGATTGGGCAGGGTGTGGAGTTTGCTGGCGGCGAGAGTATTGTTGTTCCCGCATCGCCTTCATTGAGATTGCTGCCCGATCCAGGGGTGACTGTCTCGCTATGGGCCAAGATTATCGCGGCACAGAGTGACACGGTATTGTTCAGCTACACAGCAGAATCAGGCGACAGTATGGCCCTCAAAGTGGACGGTGTGAATCCTTATCTGCAATACACTGTAGCGGACGAGGTGATCGCTACACCGATTATCGAAGACGGCGAATTAATGCTCGATAGCTGGAGCCATCTTGCCTTTACGGTAGCACCCGACAGCATCACATTATTCGTTAATGGAGTGGCCTTAACCAGTATCGATACCCAAGTGGCAGAGATGGGTGGCAGTATTATAGTTGGTGCAGCGGTAGATAACTCAGCAGGCTTTGTCGGTCAGCTCGACCAGCTGCATATTCTCAAGCGAGTCGCCACACCAGACTGGCTAGCGCTGACATATATGAATCAAGGCCCAAGTGACTTATTGTTGGTTGCTGGTGCTGATGGTCAACAGGAAGGAGCACACGGTGGTCACAACCCACTCGCTTTTTCACTTTCCAAGTTGACTTTGGAAGGTAAGATTACCACCGGTTCATTAATGCTGATGTTGATATATGGTCTCTACATCATGTTTGCCAAAGGCATGTTCCTTGGACGTGTTAAAAAGTCCAATACTGGTTTCAATCAACAATATCAAGCGGACTCGTCTGATGTCTTTGCCAGTCTGGAAGGTGTTAATTCGCTGCAGACGAAAATAAGTGCTTCAACATTGAATGGTGTTTATCAAATCGCGCTGAAACAATTACAGCTACGTCTAGCGAATAAAGACAAACTTAATACCAGCGAGATGAACTCAATCCGATCGGGTATGGATACGGTGATGTTACGTCAAACTCAGCGCCTCAACAGTCAGATGGTACTGCTCACCATCGCCATTGCAGGTGGGCCTTTCATCGGTCTGTTTGGGACGGTGATGGGGGTAATGATCACTTTCGCCGATGTGGCGCTGGCGGGTAATGTAGACGTCAACGCGATTGCACCGGGTATTGCGGCGGCCTTAGTGGCCACAGTCGCCGGCTTGCTGGTCGCGATTCCTTGTTTATTCGGATACAACTACCTGTCGGGCCAAATTAAGGAGATTGTGGCAGATATGCGAGTATTTGCAGACGAGCTCCAATCTAAAATTACTGAACAATATGGTGAGTAGGCAAAATGGCTGAAGGCGCGCAAGAAGAAGGCGAACTATACGACGAGATCAATGTGGTACCCATGCTAGATTTGGCCTATGTATTGCTCGTCATGTTCATCATTTTAACAACTGCTACGGTGCAGGGTATTCAGGTCAATGTGCCTAAAGCGAGTGCCCAGCCGTCCTTGGCTGAGCCACGGACCAAAGCCATAACAGTGACAGAAGATGGCACTATTTTTCTGGACACCTATCCAGTTACACTCACCGAGTTGGAAGGATTGCTCAGGACTTATAAAGCGGCTGATCCTACCTTGCCTGTCATTATCAAGGCAGACGGTGTAAATCCCTATCAGCGCATTGTCGATATTTTAGATTTGCTGGGTAAATTGGAGATTAATCAGTTGGGACTAGTGACCCAGGCTGTGGTGAAATAATCTGAATATAAACTGACAGTAATGGAACAAGAAAAACCGGTTGGGAATCTTAAAAAAGTAATACTCGTATTGCTGGCAATAGCGGCAATCGCAGTTGTTTACTTCGTCGGTGGGATGATCTCGAAGCCGATAGACCCACCTAAAAAAACCGTTCAGGAAATCAAGATATTCAGGCCACCACCGCCACCGCCGGAAATGGATGAAGAGCCACCACCTGAACCAGAGGTGGAAGAAGAAGTGGAGCTGCCGGAACCCGATGAGGCGCCTGACATTCCCGACATGGACGCACCGCCGGCCGAACAACTAGGACTTGATGCTGAGGGTAGTGCTGGTGGCGACTCGTTTGGGCTGGCGGCTAGAAAAGGTGGCCGCAGTCTGATTGGTGATGGCAACGCTGATGTGAACATGTGGTATGCCGGCAATATCGTTAAAACCGCAATATTGGATTTGTTGACTGACATTGATGGTTTACTGATTGCACGTTACCGGGTGCGGCTCGATGTGTGGGTCAATCCGCGCGGAGAAGTCACTCGTTTCAAGCTCCTGCAATCAACCGGTGATGCTGAGGTGGATGGCAAAATTAATAATGCGTTGCAAAACATGAAACGCTTTAAGACTTTACCACCGCCGAATATGCCACAACCCATCAAACTTGCGATAGAAGCTAGATAACAGACAACAAGTATTATGAATATGGTAAACATTATGAATAAATTAAGAGTAGCCCTGATCAGTTGCCTGATCACTCTTACTGTGTGTGTCCCAGTCACGCATGCAGACGAAAGAGAGGACTTAACTATACTCAGGAATACAGTTGTCAATCTTTTGCAGGCACTCGTTGAACAGGGTGTAATGTCACAACAACAAGCGCAGGCGCTAGTGCAACAAGCGCAACAAAATGCTGAACGTGAGATAGCTGAAATCAAGGCGTCTGAAGTGGTTCCCGATGATGTCGTGAGAGTGCCCTACGTGCCCGAAATAGTTAAAGATGAAATCCGTAATCAAGTGCGTGATCAGTTGCGTGCTGAGGTTGTTGCAGATGTAGTCTCGCATGCCAAGCGAGAGCGCTGGGGCGTCAAAGAGGCGTTACCTTCATGGCTCAGTAGAATAAAAATGAGTGGCGACGCACGTGTACGTGGGCAGGGTGAATTCTACAATAGCTCAAACGCAGCAGTATCCTCGGCTAACCCATATCTCGATATCGCGGCCCTCAATGCTAGTGGCTTTAATGGCATCGGTAATAGTGTTGCTGATGGTACCGATGAATTCTTAAATACTACTCAGGATCGTTATCGTGAGCGAGTCCGCTTGCGTCTAAATATTGATGCAAAAATTAATGAACAATTCAGTACCGGGATACGCTTAACAACAGGTAACACCAATAACCCTGTGTCAACCAATCAAACGGTGGGTAACAGTGCTAATCCTTATGATCTGGTGATTGATAAGTTATTTATTAACTATCAGGGTAACCAGGCGGGTTCGTTGGCTTGGCTGAGCGCCACTGGCGGGCGTATGCATACTCCGTGGTTTGGTAGTGATTTATTATTCGATGATGATTTATCTTTTGAAGGTCTCGCAGCGACTGCCAAATTTGAATTTGGTGGTTCAGGTCTGTATGCCATGGAGCACAGTAACAAGGCAATCTTCGCCACCTTGGGTGCATTCCCAATTGAGGAATATGGAAAATTATCCAGCCGCGACAAGTGGATGTTCGGTGGCCAACTTGGCGCAAGTATGAAGTTCGATAATCAGTCTCAATTCAAGCTGGCTGCGAGTTACTATAACTATACAAATGTTCAATCTCGTTTAAGTGATAATACCTTCGATGCGCGCATTCAAGAGAGCTCTGACTTTTTCAATGCGTCTAAACCCGCTGCCTTGCAGAAAGGTAACACTATGGGAGTAATCTACAATCCAGCGGATGCGGTAACAGGCATTACCAGCGATACTGAAGCGGCATACGCGCTCGCATCAGATTTTGATATTCTCAACCTGACAGCGCAATATGATTTAACAATGTTCGCGCCATATCATCTCACCCTGACCGCGGATTACGTGAAAAATTTAGGCTATGACTCTAGTCAAGTTGAGCAACGGGTTGGCAGTGATGTGGTGAAGGGTGATGAGGGTTATCACTTTAGAGTTGATTATGGCTGGCCACGCATCAGTCACTTTGGTCACTGGAATGTATTCGCTGCCTATAAACACATTGAGCGCGATGCGGTTATGGATGCATTCGTTGATTCAGATTTTCATTTAGGCGGTACAGATGCCAAGGGATGGGAGTTAGGTGCTAACCTGGGCTTGGCTAAGAATACTTGGTTAAGTATGACTTATCGCAGTACCGATGAGATTGACGGACCGGCTAACGGTAACGACAACTGCAACGACGATAGCAGCGATATTAACTGTAATCTCAGTATCGACATCCTGCAAATCGATCTCAACACAAGATACTAGGCCATGAAGCTAAGCATATTTATTATCTTAATTGGACTGTGCAGCCAACAGACACTCGCAAATACGCCTCGTGATGGTGGCTCTGGTGGCGGTGTCAATGCGCAAACCCAAGCATTAATCCAACAACTGGGTATGGAACGCACACGCCTTAATGCTGAAAATGCTAAATTAAAAAAAGAACTCAAAAAACTGAAAAAAACAGTTGATGAATTAGCTCAAGATAATGAGGAATATAGCGTAAATCTGGCAAGTACCGAACAGCAGTTAGCCGCTAAGACTCAGCTCTCTGAGGAATTGCTAGCACGCTTGCAGGATGCTAAAACTAAAATGGACGAACTGATTGCACGTTTCAGAGAGACGCTCAGCAATCTGCGTAAGGTGGAGCAAGAGAGCGCTGAGCGTGCAAATGAAATCGTGCGCTTGGAGCACACGTTAAATACCTGTGCCGGTCATAACGTTACCTTATCCGAGCTGGGTTACGAATTAATCAGTCTGTATGAGAATAAGACGGCCTTTGATCGTCTGGGACAGCTCGAACCTATCACCCAAATCAAGCGTGTTGAAATCGAAAACTTGGTCGACGATTACACCTATATGATCATGGATGAGAAATTCACCGAGGACGCGACTAGCGTCCAATAAGCTGCTCAATACATTCACCCTGACAATACTGTAAGAACAGTGCCTGCGACTGGTTGGCTGACGACAATATCGTCATTAATGCATCGCAAGAAGCACGCATTTATGGCATGCAGGTCACCAAAATGAAATATAACACAGGCAATATACTGTTTGTTTAAAGTTGGAGTTGGGTACGTGCACTTTCGCATTAGAATTTTAGTCATTTCTTTATTGTTGTTCACATCATTTTCCTCATCCGCACAGGATTACTTGATTCAAGAGGGTGATGAACTGTTGATATCTGTCTGGCGTGAAAGCGAACTCTCACGTAAGCAAATAGTCAGGCCAGACGGCAAGATATCATTCCCATTAATCGGCGACGTCTCAGTGGTCAGCAAATCAGTAGAGATGCTGCGGCAAGAGATAACTACCCAGCTGGCAAAATACATTGATGACGCAAATGTAGAGATTTCAGTCACGCGCACCAATAATCTAATCTACGTCATTGGCAATGTGCAAAAGCCAGGCATATATAGGTTCTTTCAGGACACAGACGTGATGCAGGCACTCGCATTAGCAGGTGGTACAACTGCATTCGCGTCCCTGAATAAAATTAAAATTCTCAGACGCACTGCTAATACACCAGGGTATATCGAATTTAGCTACAGTGAAGTCGAGAGCGGTAAAAATCTGCAACAGAATATAATTCTGAAGTCGGGTGATACTGTCGTCGTACCTTGATAGCAATTATGATTAATGCAATTTTAACTGTCATGAGTCTGTTATTGTTATCCACCCAACTAAGCTCAGCAGATACGCTAAGTTATCAATATAAATCGTTTCTTAAACTTGAGCATGATAATAATAAATTAATGAGAAACTCAGATACCGAAGCAACTGAAGGCGCAAGCCTCAGTAACTCTATAGAATTATTTAAAACCAATGCGCGCGCTGAATCATATCTCAGAGCGGTGATGCTGATATCAGAATACACTGGTGAGGATGAAAAAATTCATTCTGATGAAGACTATACAATTTTCTATGGTACAAATTACTCTTGGCCACGTTTGTCTGTCGCTGTGCAGGGTGATCATAGAAGAGAATCAACTTATATCAATGAGATTGAAGATTCCGGTATCGTTGAAAATTCTAAGTTTCGAATAACCAATAAATTTGCGACAGCTGCCACCTATGTCACGAGCCCTAGATCCACTGTGACTGTGGACGCAAGTATCACAGATCTAGCATTCCCAGATACGGTGCCCGTGTCACTGTCAGAATATACCTATATTAATAAATCAATGACCGGAGCTTATCGGCTGTCTAAAAAAAGTCAGGTCGTGCTATCACTGTTTGAGACAAATTATGATGCTCACTCCAGCGCTACAAAAACCGACACTACTGGGTTTAACGCCACAATCTCTTACACCTTTGATCCCTTATGGTCAGGTATGTTTACTTATGGTCAACGCTACACAGATTTCTCGCCTGCATGCGCCTCAGATGAGTGTGATGATCAAGGTGAAGTGATCAACTTCAATATTGAGCGAGAAGGTCAAAAGACCGATACTAATCTTAAATACAGTAAAACACTGACACCGAATTCATCTGGAAACCTGAATGAGACTCAACAGATGGTGGCCAGTTACCGCCTGAGTCTGACGCCACGTCTTAGTGCTGAACTTAAATATAAGGACTATGAAAATGAAGCGCTTAGCAAGCTGAGTGCGTCCAGAGACAAGTCTTACCAAGCTGGATTTATAAATATTTATTATGCGCTAGACAGGCAATGGTATTTAACAAGTCGTTTTACCCATAAAAAACAAAAGTATTCTGACGCGCTGGATTCAGGCAGCGCAGACTCTAACTCACTTTATTTCATCTTGGGCTATAACGGGCACAAGACAGGATTTTCATTATGAGCAATTCGGAGAATCAAACTTCAAGTGTGTTGATTGAGGAGCAAGATAAAACAATCTTAGACTGGTTGAGACAAATACGCCGACGCAAATATACCGGTTTGCTTACTGCCATTGTAGTCTGGGCACTAGCTATCATCATCACTTTTGCTCTGCCAGCAATCTATCGATCAACGGCAACTATCCTGATTGAGCAACAGGAAATTCCAAAAGATCTGGCGCGTTCTACGATTACTTCTTTTGCTGATCAGCGTTTGAATGTCATTAATCAACGCGTCATGACTACGAGTAATTTATTCAAGATTATAAATGAGTTTGGATTGTATAAGGATCTGCTTGATAAAAAGCCACGTGAGGAAGTACTGGAGGAAATTCGCGCTGCCATCATGATGGATATCATCAGTGCCGATGTGATTGATCCTAGGAGTGGACGACCAACTCAGGCAACTATTGCTTTCAATATTTCTTTTGATCATGAGTCACCAGAGATGACGCAAAAGGTTGCTAATGAAATAACGAATCTTTTTCTTAACGAGAATATTAAACAGCGCACAAGAAACGCACAGGAAGCGACTGAGTTCTTACGTGAGGAAGCAGATAAGTTATCTCAGAAAATGGTGCAGTTAGATGCGGAATTGGCAGAGTTTAAAACCGGCAATATTGAAAAAATGCCGGATATGATTTCTATGAATCTGTCTATGATCGATAGGGCAGAGCGCCAACTCCAGGATTTAGAAACGCGACTCAGTTTGTTGGAAGATCGCAAAGTCTACATTCAAACGCAACTGCTCGATATGGATCCTGATAGTACTCTTTACAGTGAAGAGGGAGAGATAATTTATAGCCCGAAAGATCGACTCAAGGTACTGCGCGTATCGTTAACTCGATTGCGCGGGATGTATACAGAGGATCATCCTGATGTGGTCCGCTTGCTTAGAGAAATACAAGCACTAGAGGATGAACACGATGTCACAGTCAATAATGATGCGCTTTATGAGTCGATAGCGCTGCTGCAAGCCGAGTTATTAGACTTGCAAGCTAAGTATTCACCAGATCATCCGGATATTGTTCGCACTAGTAAAGAAATTGAAGCGCTGGAGGATAAGCTACTCGAGCAAGATTACCAAGACGCCGATGTTAAACAAGCTAGCAATGATGTCACTAACCCGGCATATATCCAATTTACTGGCCAGATCGATGCGATCGATACAGAGGTCAGTATGTTGCAGGAGATTCGTCAGCGCACTATGCGCAAGTTGGAAGGGTTAGAACAACGCATCATGGAATCGCCCGAGCTGGAACGTAAGTATCGTTCATTGTCGCGTGATTATGCTTCCTCTCAAAGCAAGTATCTAGAGATAACAGCTAAGCTCAATGAGGCTAAAATCGGTGAGTCTCTGGAGCTGGGTAATCAAAGTGAGAAATTTACTATCATTGAGCCGCCATTAGTGCCAGAGCGCCCAATACGACCCAATAGAGCATTATTCCTTGTGCTCGGCTTGATCTTGGCACTGATCGTCGGTTTCGTAGCTATTCTTATTAAGGAAGCGCTGGATGATGCACTGTATGACACTAAATCAGTGCTGCACCTCACAGGTATGATGCCAATAGCAACGCTCCCCAGAGTAAGAAATACCGAAGAAACCTCACGTGCGAAAAAAATGCGTAACCTTATAATTGCTGCGTATCTACTCGCTATAATTACTGTGATCATGCTAGTGCACTATTTATACATGCCACTGGACGTGATGTATTACAAGCTACTTAGAAGCCTGTGAATAGCCGGAGTAAATGACCTTGGATAGAATAACAAAAGCACTCGAGCAAGCTCGCCAAGCACGAGCTCAAAAAAATACTCAGGCTGAGGCACAAACAACATGGCAGTCCGATCAGTCTGAGTGGGTAAAAGAAGCAGGTGTTGAATTAAAACAGTTTTCACCTGATCCTGATATTTTAGAGCGTAATCGAATTCAGTTGCCGAACTCGGACAATGATTTAGTTCAGCCATATAAGATTCTCAGAACACGTCTATTGCAGGTTATCAGGCAGCAGCAATGGAATAAGATAGGTGTAGTCAGTCCGGCTAAATATGATGGTAAGACCACACTGGCCATTAATCTCGCTATGAGTATTGCCAATGGCCTGAATGATAAAACGGTACTGCTTGATCTTGATTTATTGAATCCAAGTATCGGTAACTACCTTGGTTATCAGTCTGAGACTGGAGTAGAGCATTGTTTTCTTACCAACTTACCACTTGCTGATGTGTTAATGACACCTGGTGTCGATGGCTTAGCAATAGCGCCCGCAATGGATGCGATGAAAGACTCCTCCGAATTTTTGGCTACTGATTTGAGTCATAAGCTATTAGACGAAGCTGCTCATGTGTTTGAAGACAACCTGGTGTTAGTCGATTTACCACCACTACTTGTTAGTGATGACGCGATATCCGTCATTCCCCATTTAGATGCGATTATTATTGTCATACGTGAGGGGCACACAAAACGACGTGATGTGGAGAAATCACTCGAATTGGTGCAAGGCAGGAACATTGCGGGTATCGTACTCAATGATACGCGTAGCTCAGATGTTTCTGGCTACTACTATTATTAGTTGTGCCCAGCTCTTATGTATGAGCAACACTTCGGCTTAAACGCCAAGCCATTTTCCTTATCACCTGATCCTGAATTTCTCTATTTTGGAGAAAATCACCGGCGTGCGATGACCATGTTGCAGTATGGGATTGAAAATCATGCAGGTTACACACTTATCAGCGGTGAGGTGGGGTGTGGCAAAACGACCTTGATCCGATATTTGATTGCCTCGTTGGATGATGACTATGAGATTGGTTTGATGAGCAATACTCATCCCTCGTTTGGCAGCACCATTGATCTCATTTTACTGGCCTTTGATGTTACCTCTGCGAAACGTTCTAAGGTAGAAAAATATAAGGCCCTAGAAAAATTTCTTATCCAAAAATATAGTCAGGGTAAGAAAGCTGTTCTTATTGTTGATGAGGCACAAAACTTAACTGCGATGATGCTTGAGGAGCTGCGTCTGATCTCCAATATCAATGCTGATAAAGACCAGGTGTTACAGGTGATTATTTCTGGTCAGCCAGAAATAAGAGCCTTGTTAGAAAAAAACCAATTACGCCAATTCCGCCAGCGTATCTCATCAGATTTTCATCTTGAGCCGTTAACATTAGACCAAACCGCATGCTTTATTGACCATCGATTAAAGATTTCAGGTTGTCAATCTGAACACCAAATATTTACTAGGCATGCGAAACGATTAATTCATCTTTTCGCTAGAGGCACACCACGCTTGATTAACAAATATTGTGAATTATGTATGGTCTATGCCTACGCGGATAAAGATGAAATTATTGACTGGCGGACGGTTATGACGGTGATACGTGACCAGCGTAGCAATAGTTCTTTTGGTATTTCTTAAAGTAACGAGTGATGCGTCCGCAACAATTCAAATTTACGATTCTGTATAAACTTGCTCTGTTAGTCGGTTTAGCGTTTGTTTATATACTTTTTCATGAAGCAATTCAGCATGCGATCATTAAATGGGATACTCCTGAATATAGTCATGCTTACCTTATTCCATTTATCTCCTTGCTCATAATATGGCAGAGTTATGACCAAATAAAGACCACAAATTTTGATGGTGCGTGGTTAGGTTTGATCATCTTGTTGCTGGGTATTGGCTTGTGGTACGTAGGTGAAGCAAGCACTTTATTCATTATTATCAAATATGCTTTTTTAGTTGTTTTATTTGGCTTTGTGATGTCCATGACAGGCTTGAAGAATAGCTCCCTTTTTCTGATGCCGATCTTATTGCTTTTTTTTACTATTCCACTGCCTAGTTTTATCTACAATAATATCTCAGCCAGCCTGCAATTATTATCCTCGGACATTGGTGTACAAATAATACGTTTATTTGGCATTTCGGTATTCCTGGAAGGGAGTGTGATCGACCTCGGCGCCCTCCAGCTGCAAGTCGTAGAAGCATGTAATGGTCTCCGCTATTTGTTCCCACTGATTACGATAGGTGTGATCACCGCTTATTTTTATCGGGCCAATGTATTGGCCAAGGCGCTGATAGTCGCGTCTACCATCCCAATTACAATCTTGATGAATAGTTTCCGCATTGCTGTCATCGGTGTGTTGGTCGATCGTTGGGGGGTGGCCATGGCCGAGGGCTTTATTCATGATTTCGAAGGCTGGATCATCTTCATGATGTGTTTTGCTATTCTCATTCTTGAAATATGGTTGCTCAATAAATTATTTGGCAAGCTACCCTTACGTGAGGTATTGCGTATTGATATCCCAGTAGGTCAGTTTTCATTCAACGATCAGATTAAATGGCGTCAGATACCATTAACCCTGCTACTATCTTTAGCTACTTTGGTAGTAGCAACTGTGGCTAAGACATATTTACCACAGAAGCAAATACAGGTGCCCGATAGGATTTCATTTTTTGCTTTTCCGCAAGATCTTAATGGCTGGCAAGCAGATATTCGTAGCCTCGATAAAAAATATATTAATAGTTTAAAGTTCGATGACTACTTATTACGCAACTACTCTAAGAATGGCGATAATGTAGAACTGTATATTGCCTATTATGAGTCGCAGCAAAAAGGTGAGTCTGCCCACTCGCCACGTTCATGTCTGCCCGGTGACGGTTGGCAGATTAAACAGCGTGATTTGATTAATATTGAGTATCCTGATGAGGTCGTTAAGAAAGTGATGGCATTGAATGCCATGCTGATTCAAAAAGGTGAAGACCGTTATTTGATGTATTACTGGTTCAAGCAGCGTGATCGCCACATCACCAATGAGTATTTAGTCAAATGGTATTTATTTTGGGACAGTCTAACGCGCAGTCGTACTGATGGTGCGTTGATAAGAATAATTTATCCGCTGCCTAAACGAGGTGAATTTGAGGATAATGCTGCGCGGAAATTCCTAGATGATCTATTGCCTATTTTGAAGCAGTACGTTCCAGATTGATTGCTTGTGCATGACTTATATTAATCATACCGTCACTGGATATTGAGCAGATGTTCATGCTTGCATTTATATCTGCGCTGTTGATCACCATTACTTTGATTCCGCCACTGGCGTATTTCTCGGGTGTCTTCAATTTATATGACTATCCGAGTGCTAGAAAGGTGCATGCCATACCTATTCCGCGGGTGGGTGGGATTGCCATCACGATTGCAATCCTCATTCCAATCGCGACCTTACTGGCAATTGATATCGCTACCCTAGGTCTGATTGCGGCACTAATTTGCATCTTCGTGCTTGGTGTATTGGACGATACGATTTCGTTAAATTATCGTTATAAGTTTATCATTCAAATCCTAGCAATCTGCTTAGTTCTATGGCTCGGCTATATTGATGTGACCGAGTCTTATTACTATCAGGCCGAGATGAGTCATGCAGCCGCCCTTATTATTTTATATTTATTTTTCATCCTCGGTGTGACCAATGCGATCAATCTTGCAGATGGCTTGGACGGCTTGGCGGGTGGAGCGACGCTACTATCTTTCAGCATGATGGGTTTGTTGGCCTATGAATCAAATAATTCAGAGGTGCTTATCGTGGTATTAGCTATTCTGGGTTCAGTGTTTGGTTTCATGCGTTTTAATTCCCATCCAGCAAAAGTCTTTATGGGCGATACCGGCAGTCTATTACTAGGATTCCTACTAGGAATATTAAGCATCATAATCTGTCATAGTGTAGACAACGCCTATGTCAAAACACTGCCATTACTCCTTGTTGGGTTGCCTGTATTCGATACTCTATTTGTTATGGCGTACAGAATCTCACAGGGATGCTCACCATTTCATGCTGATAAAAATCACTTTCATCACCGCCTTATGCATAATGGCTTAAAGCATCAAGAAGCAGTTTTACTGATTTATCTCATTCAGGCTGTATTCGTGCTGTTGGCTTACTTTCTGAGATACAGTAATGAGGTCGCTGTAGTACTGACTTTTATTGCGATCAGCGGGGTGTGTATCTTGATTAGTACCATGCAATGGTCAATTACAGCGAGCGTCACTCAGACAAACATAAAAAATACGGCAATATATCGGTCATTTTCATCTTGGATTAATAATTATTCTGTAACTATGTATGCTTTGTTGAGCTGCTCGCTAGTGACATATTTACTACTAAGTTGTTATTTCCCAGCGCAACTGAACATTGAGATTATCTATATTTTGATCGGTATCTCATTGGTCAATGGCTTGTTGCTGCTGGTGAGAAGAAATAAGCAGATCAATTTGTTAGATAGATTGGCGACTTACTTCATGTGCTTGCTGACAATGTATTTTGTCTATCAGCAATCAATGCAGTTGGATCAAGCAGTGTCTCTTATGCATGACCTGATGCTGGCTATTGCATCTGTGGTGGTGCTGATGTTGTTGCTATTCCAGAGACAACGTCGCTTTTCTGGCTCAACTCTGGATTTTTTGATGATCATCAGCGTGATAGTGGTGCTGAATCTACCTGACTCTCCGATTGATGTGACAGGAGTCAGTTCGCTTATAATAAAGCTGCTGCTGTTGTTTTACTGTGTTGAGTACGTACTTTATAACTTGAAAAAGAATCAATGGTTACTACGAATACTTTTTTTTCTACATCCCGTTATGGCACTGGCCTTTAACGCAATGGTATAAATAAATATGGGGATTAACATGCGTTTATTAATATTCATGACAACTCTGATCTTTATCTTAGCTGCCTGCTCAGGTAAGGAAGCCAGAATAGAGAAGTACTATCAAAGTGGTGAGAGTCATTACCTGAATAGTAATTGCACTAAAGCTAAACTTGAATACAAGAATGTGCTGCAGATTGATCCTAACCATGCGCCAGCTTATGTCGGACTTGGTAAGTGTCTGCTCGATCAACAAATTTATGTCGCTGCATATGCAAACTTTATGCGCGCATTAACAATTGATGAAAATAATATTGAAGCGCGTATTTTTACTGCAAAATTATTTACCTTGTCGCAACGCGATACAGATGCAAAAGATCTTTTGCAAGAGATATTATTACTCGATCCGGCGAATGCATCTGCCATCGCTCTGCGAGGGTTCATAAAACTCCGCTCTGAGCAAGTAGATGCGGCCTTGACTGATGCTGAATTGGCACTTGCTGCCGAGCCAAATAATCTTGAGGCAATCACACTTAAAAGTCTCGTATTGGTCAAGCAGAAAAGGAACCTAGAGGTTAGTCAACTGTTAGAGGAGGTACTCCTCCAGCAGCAACTTGGTTTACGTAAGAGTAAAGAACTCAGAATGATCCTAGCGGCACTCTATGAGCAGGTGGGACAGCATGCTGACACGGTCAGGATTTATCAATCGCTGGTCGAGGATTTCCCAGACGAGATACCTTACATCAATGCGCTTGCCAGACAGTATGCCAATAATAAGCAACCAGACGAGGCCCGTAATATATACCTGATGCGGTTAGAGGATGATTATCATCCCGATATTATCCTTGAATTTATCTCATTCCTAATTCGCTACGAGGATAGGGAGGAGGCTTTTGAGTTATTAAAGGCCTATGCGGAAGAAGAGAAAATCACTGGTAAGGTGCGCTTAGCCCTGGCACGTGAATATCTTTATATGCAGCAGCGCGATGAAGCTGTAGCACTATTACATGAGCTTGCGGCGAATAAAAACATTGCCGAGCAAATGGAGGCGACTAATGAAATTGCGTTTTTACATATCAAAGAGGGTGATGATGATCAGGCACTGACGTTAGCTAATGAGGTATTGAGTGAACAGCCCAACAACATACGCGCCTTGATTATGCGCGCTAAACTAGCAAAAGCGAAGTCCAATTACTCGCAGTCGATTGCTGACTTGAGAGTGGTCGTGCGCCTCATGCCCAATAACCTTGAAGCCATTAAAGAATTAGCTCAGACCTATGTGTTTGATGATCAGCCAGAATTGGCAAAAAAACTCATAGTCGAATCATATGAAAACAACGCTATCACCCAAGAACTCGCTGAAATTTATGTTGGGCTGGCACGTGACGAGGCCGAGGTTGCGCAAGCAATCGAGCTGATGCGTGAGCTCTACCAGACCAATAAAACCAGTGTGTCAGTATTCTCTACACTGTTTAATCTTTATCTAGTCAATAAGGAGGTGGATCAAGCAAAGAACATGCTGGCAGAAATGGACCCTAGTCTGGTTGACACTTCATTGGCAACTTATCATGCAGCACTGCTTGATTTATCTGTCAATGACTTGCAGCAGGCTATTGTCAACCTTAATAAAACGATTGCCATCGAACAAAGATCAGACGCTGCCCTGAGAACGCTCATTGAAATTTATATGTCGAATGATAATAAGCCTGAAGCGATCCGTGTCTTGCAAAATACGATTGCGGCAGATCAAGAGTATATTCTCCCCTATATCATGTTAGCGGATATTTTAGTTACTGATCGCGACTTCAAAACAGCCCAAATGTATCTTGAAAAAGCATTAGTAATTGATCCCCAGGCAACGATTCTTTATCAACGTCTTGCAACTATAGTATCACTTGAGGGTGGAGTGGATGAGGGTATTGCCATTATAAAGAAAGGCTTTGAAGTGGTCCGCGAACCAGAAACTTTGGGCGTAGACTTAGCGCTTTCTCAATATCGCATCGGTCATCGTGATGACGCTATAACAACGTTGGATAATCTGCTCACAAGACTACCTGATTCGATCATGATAAAAACTCAATTGGCCTACATGCTGGCAGATGAGCAGAGTGATGACCTCCAAATCGCGCGTGCACTAGCGCTGATTGAACAAGTCGAGGATTCAGAATTAGTTCAGGTGCAAGGCGCCGTCGGTTGGATTAAATATAAAATGGGTAATTATAACCAAGCGATAGTGGCCTATAAGCGTGCACTCAAGCAGAGTCCCGATAATGCTGAGTTAAATTATCAGTTGGGTATCGCTCTGATGGATAGTGGTAGCAATGCAGAAGCTGAAATATTCTTGGCGCGAGCTGCTAACGCAGACCAGAACTTTAAAGACAAACAAGATGCTGTGGCACGTCTTGGACAACTTCGAACAAATTAACCAGCAGGGCAGTAATGCCTGAGCTCGACTGCATGCTATTGCAGATAGTAAGGTACTATTTTAGTCAGCTCAGTTTGGCGTTCAGCTTGTTGTCGGCTTAACTCGTATTGAAGTTTTGCTTGCTTGAGTAACTCTATTGCCTGGCTGAAGTTGTTTTCAGAAGCTGCACTTTTGGCCGCAGATATAATCGTGCGTGTGTCACGCCAGCTGTAGTGATGGTCTAGCGCATGTTGGGCCATTTTTTCAACCTGCGTCAATAAATGGCGATAAGATGTGTTATCCACGGTCTCCTGAGCATGTCCAAAAAGAGCTATTGAGCACATTAATAGCGTGCGCCATATGCTGCCACCTAACTGCATATCAGCGCCTCACCGACGGCCCGTTGATGGCCAAACCATTATTCATATAGGTGTGGAAGTATTCCAGATTTCTATATTGCTCTGACTGGGCAGCAAATGGTGCTGCGCGCACCTGTTTATTGCAGCCGATATAACGACGATGCAATGGTCCCAGCGCACCCCATTTATTGCGATAGGTCGGCCAACTCGTCGTTTGGCCAAGCGCCGGGCCTAAGCTTTCGCTGCGCAGTCGTTTACCAGCATTATCGAAATGACAGTGATTGCAAGCGAAGTTTAATTGGCCCCTGCGGGTAAAATAAAATTGTTTGCCGGCCAGATAAGCGTGTTCAGCTTGCGAGTTGGGGATGGTAATAGCAATCGTTTGTCCGCGGCTATGATAAGCCATGTAGGCGGCCAGATTATTGATAGCCTCAGCCATATAGTCATAGGCTTCGAGTTGATGCTGTTGGCGACACAAATTAATCGCCATTTCCAGAGTCACTACTGTTGCTAGCTCAGTATTCCATTGAGGGTAATGTTGTTTAACCGCGGGGCCACCGGGAAAGCACTGCTGGTAGATTGACGCGTGCTGATGCCATAATATTTCACCCTCATCTATATTCACTTCATAGGGAGGGAACTCTTCTATTGCCTCCCAGTTCTCACGTGCAACTGGATCGAGTGCATATACGCCATTAGCAAAATCCTGCAGCTCCACCGTAGGGAATTTTTGTGTGAAATAGTTCTGAATATGCTCCTTATCAGCACCGGCGTTGTGCTCAAAATCAGCCCACAGTAACGGTGCTATAAGGCTGGCGCTGAGCAACAGGACAGAGAGACGCATACTGATGTGTAATTAGCCGCCGCAGCCGCCAATGGTCACTTTGATATTTTTGGAAGCGGTATAATGGCGCCCCTGACGATCACTGAGGACGGCTATGACATTAGAAGTGGCCGCCATTTTGACACGCGTAGACACTTTAGCCACTGCATGTTTTGAGAGTATAAAGGTTGAGGTTAATGGTGTCGGATTATTGTCGACTAGGATCGCAATGGTGTCTATGTCTGGCAGGCTCGAACTGACTGTGATCGGCACCACGGCACCGTTTTCTGCTATTTCTGGTACTTTGATATGAATGTCTGGACTGTCGATGGTGGCCGAACTTTGACTGAGATTTTTGATGACGTCTTGCGCGTTATTATTACTAAATAGCGCCTGCGGCCAGCTGCTTGTGGCATGCAGCGACTTATTCACAGCAAGCAATAGGCTGGTAGCGATTAATTTTAATACGTGGCGCTTGTGCATAGTCAGTATCGGTCTATTTAAAGTGTGTAGAGGTAGTCTACCACTCGGTCAATTTCCTGTTCGCTGAGTATTTGGTGTTTACCGAAAGGTGGCATGACAGTCATGGGATTGAATAGAGTGTTATCCCAAATACGTTGTCTTAACAGTGCTTTATCAGGATAACGTGCCGCTATATCTTTTAATTCTGGACCAATGTTACCGGCACTTTCACCGCCTGCGATGACGTGACATGCCAGACAGTTACCTTTGCGATTATCGAAGGCAATGGCTTGCCCTTGAGCATTAGCCTGACTCGACCAGAGGCAACAGCATAGGGCCATAGTGACTAGAAATTGAACGGTTCGCATGTTATTCCATGGATTTCTTTAATCAGTAATATGATAGCTTGACTGCCAGTTCTGATCTACATCTATCGCATCTACAGCATGGCTTGAGCGCTAGTTACTCTCTGCGGGCTGGTAGCTGTCAGCTTGGCGTACCAGCAGGGTGCGTAGATGGCGGTTATTGATAGTCAGGCTGTGACGCTCTGGCGCGCTGAGGCCGCGCGTATACTTACTCAGTTTAGGCGAATTAATATCTTTTTCATGCATCGCAACAAACAGTACTGGGCGATCGTGCCAGTCACTCGGCTGAGTCCAGGTCTCATACATAGTCGCCGTCTCACCAATTGCGTTACGCGACAGAATATTATCGACATAACCATCGCTGTCATAAAATCGCAGAGCGCTCGCGATCGACCATTTACTCAGACAAATGATTACTGGACGCTGTCCACTCTGGGCCATGATCTGTTGTTCAAGTTGGTTAATTTTAGCCGCGCTATGTTGCCAAAAATAATGACTAGTGAGGCTGGATTCCACTTTTAGCGGCAAGCCAATTGCAGAATAATGCAAAATACCGCCATAGATTAGACATAACAGTGCACCACCATAGATCACGAATTTTTTAAGTCCAGCCTTATCCGCAGCGCGGCCGGATGTTGGACTGAGTAAATAAGCTGATAGTGGGATTAAGCTCAGCCAGATGGGTGCCGTCCAATGAAAACGAGGTGGATGATTGAGGCTGAAATAAATGAACACAGATAGGGGTAACAGCGTGAATACAAGAATCAGTAAGTACACATGTTGGCGCCGGCTTGCTTGTGGCTGAGCCTGCTTGATGAGCGCTTTGCTCCTGGTCAGGGCGAGGGCAGATAAGATCAGCCCTACTGGCGATAATAAAACAGTCGCGTGTAGGAGCAAATAATGGCTGGAAAACATACTATCTGCCTGTAAACGGCGCGCTGTCTGAAACAGAAATGAACTCCATTCATGCTGTGCATTCCACAGCAAGTTAGGCAGAAACACCAGCACTGCCAGACCTGCGCTCAGGTAGATTACAGGGCGCTTCCACCAATAGTATGCCTTGCTGTTGATCAGCATATAAAACACGAGGCTGAGCGCAAATAGGGCAGTCGTATATTTGCTCAACATGCCCAGACCCACGCACACACCTAAAGCCAGCCATGAACTGATCCGTTCTCGGATGATGCCATCAGCCAAGAAGTACAGGCCTGCTGTCCAGAATAGTACTTGTAAACCATCGGTGGTCGCGAGCATGCCGGTGACCACACTAAAAGGATAAATAGATAACAATAACAGCGAGATGTAGGCGCTGGTTTGATCAAACAATAGCCGGGTAAGTCGAAACATAAAGAACAGGCTGGCAAGCGCCATACAATAAGTGACTATGCGTACACCAAACTCGTTATCTCCAAACACACTGGTACCGGCCGCGATTATCCAAGCCACAAGAGGGGGATGATCGAGATAACCCCAAGCCATGAATTGAGTGTAATTCCAGTAGTAGGCTTCATCTGGCAATAGTTCGGTAGTACCGAGATAAAGCAGGCGTAACACTAGAATAAAAGCGCTTATGCCTAGGGCTAGGACGCGCCAGTTAATCGAGGCATGCGGCGCTGTGTGATGTGGAAATACCAGAAAAGACACGCCAAGGTAGTTGACTACCGCAGCGGTGATTATGGCTGGGTATATGGCGAGTGTAGGCGGCATATTGAACAACATAGTAAGCAATGCAATCACACCACCTCGGAGTATTAATGCGATCGAGGCGATATAAATAAACTTTAAGGCTTTAGTCAGCCAACTGCTGACTGACTGATGTTGAAATTTGAATGACCAGATCGAATTGAGTAGGTAGTTACTCAGAGCGGCAATCATAAAACTGACAATATGGGCCTGACTGAGCGTCCAACCCTGACTCAGAAACATAGTAAAAAATAGTGCATCGACCACTACGCCTGAGAGGCCAACAGCGATAAATTTTGAACCCGTTGCGGTCGATACCTGGCCACCACAAATTTCCAGGAGGCGCTTAACATACTGTACCATTTGCTTACTGGATAATTTGGATTGACCTAGTGTCCTATCGGTAAAGACAATCGGTACCTCTTTGACTGTGAACTTATCGAGCCCTGCGGACAGGATCTCTAACAGAATTTTATAACCACATGCCTGTTTATCGATGGCATCAAAACAAGCCCGTCGACAGGCAAAAAAGCCTGAGGTTGTATCTTTAATATCGGTCAGGACACGCGCCGGCAGTCCACCCAGCCATGAAATCAAACGCCGATGCAGTGGCCACTCCGCCACGCCACCATGTTTAACATAGCGACTGCCGACACTGACATCATGACTGCCTGTGATGATGGGTCTCAGCAGCTCGGCTAATTTATCAATTGGATGACTCAGATCTGCGTCCATGACGGCGATGATCTCGCTAGAGCAATGTTTAACACCATCTAGAATGGACTGCGTTAAATCTGCTACCCCGCGTCGCTCTAAAACAGAGATATGGGCATAGCGTTGATGCCATTGATTTATTTTTGCAACAGTTTGATCAGTGGATTGATCATCGACAAACAGGATGTTGAGTTGACAATCCGCAATGCTCACTTGAGTGAGCTGCTGCAACAGAGGATCAATATTCTGTTCCTCATTGAGGGTGGGAATGATGACAGTAACACTTGCATGATCTGAGGTGATTGCTGTCATAACATCACTCACACGAGATTTAAGAACTGGGATTTATTGAGATAATTTTAAAACAAGTCGCTAAGCAATTTGTTGTTTTAACATGGGTAGTTCTTGCAGATTGGCAAACGCTAGGATGACACGCTCGATTTGTGCGCTGGTATGGGCGGCACTCAGGCTGCAACGTAACAAACAGCGACTGCCTGGCGTCGCGGGTGGTAATACCATATTGACATAGACACCCTGTTCGAACAGCTGAGTCCACATCGACATAGCATTTTCCTGGGTGTTGGCATTGACCGCAATCACAGGACTAATTTCAGGGCTCAGTTCATAACCCAACTCAGCCAGTCCCGCATATAGCTGGTGAGCATTTTTCCAGAGTTGTTCACGTAATTGTGGTCGACTACTGATGATAGCGAGCGCCTGTTTGGTGGTTGCAATTGTCGCAGGTGAGGGCGAGGCTGTGAAAATATATGGGCGACTGGTATAGCGTATTACTTCCAGCTCGGGGTGATGGCTGACGCAAAAGCCGCCAATCCCGGCAAGACTCTTACTAAAGGTGCCGGTAGTGAAGTCTACTAGCGCTTCAACGCCAGACTCCTGAGCAAGCCCACGACCACTGCCACCAAGTACGCCCAGTGAGTGTGCTTCATCCACCATCAATAAGGCGTCATAGCGTTGCTTAACCTCACAGATATCCTTGAGGTTGCCACGATCACCAAGCATACTGTAGATGCCTTCGACAATAATCAGCGTGTTTGCAATTTCATCTCCCAGACGGCGCAAGCGTTTCTCCAGATCTGCCGCATTGTTGTGCCGAAAATGGATAATATTGGCACCGCTGAGTTTGCAACCATCATAGATGGAGGCATGGCAGTGCTCGTCCAGCATGATGGTGTCACCATGCCCGACCAAGGCTGAGATCATGCCAAGATTAGCAGTGTAGCCTGTCGAAAAAACAACAGCATGATCAACACCATAGAATTCAGCCAAATCTTGCTCTAGGCTTTTGTGACCATCATAGGAACCATTGGCTAGGCGTGATCCGGTCGTTCCTGTGCCGTATTGATCAATCGCTTTTTTGCCCGCTTCAGTGCAGGCATTATCAAACGTTAAACCGAGATAATTATTGGTCCCAAGCAAAATCGCTGGCTTACCATTAACTTCGCCCTCAGTAGGTGAGTACAGCTGCTTGGTGACAGCACTCAGAGGTGTGACTGAGTTATTCTCAGAAATGGCATGTTTCTGACTGAATGCCTGCAGTCGATCTAATAAGCTCATGGTGTTTTTAATTTAGCAATCTCTGCAGCCAGTTCTGCAACGCTGTTAACATCAGGTAGGGCATTAAGTGGTATAGATATATCAAAATGATCTTCTATTTCCATCATTAATTCCATCACTTTAACTGAATCCAGTTCCAGGTCGCGCATCAAATAGCTGTCTTCAGTGATGACCGTGTCAGGCTTAGTGAATTTCCTCAAAATAGGAATAACATCGTTGATGACCGATTCTACACTAGTGTCCATTATCGAGAGTGTACCTGTTTTATTAAAATCTTAGTAACTTTCAAGAGTATAAGGTGTATAAACCTTTTTTTAAATCAATCATTGGCTTCCAGTCTGACCAGATATGGTCTGAATTCACCACCCAGTTGTCATGTAATAATTCTTGTACTTTACTAGGTGTCAGCATAGCTGAGCGGTTGAGTAATTTGCTGGCAAATAAATTGATACTGGCCAGACCTAACAAAAGTGACGCAGGTGCGCGTATGAGGATGATTTTGCGTTGAAAAAAATTACTTGCGATCGCCTGCACATCACGCCAATCATAACCGTCTGCTGTGCCGTCATCCGGCTCGATAATGTTCTGTTCACTATCTTCTGCTTCCAGACTGTGGCTGACCACATGGCATAAATCATCCACATGCAACAGTGAGAAACGTTGCTTAGCATCTGCGGGTACCCATAGAATACCGCGTTGCATCCAGTCAAATACAGGTTTAAGTTCCGTGTCTCTCGGTCCATACACCGCTGGCGGTCGTATGATAGTCCAGGGTTCGATGCCAGAATCGATCAAACACTGTTCTGCGGCGAATTTGCTGGCAGCATAATGGGATATTTTTGCCTGTCGCGCCGATAAAGAAGAGATAAAGATGAATTTCTTCAAGCTGCTGGAGCGTTGAGCAATTTTGAACAGTAATTCGCTGGCGAGCACATTGTCTTGATGAAAGTGATGAGGATGACTCGCTTTCACACGTCCTGCACAGTGGATGACATAGTCTGCACCACTGACCAAGGCAGTGACAGCCTGTGCATCATGCATGTTGCCAGTGATGATCTCGACCTCCCGCGGCAGCCAAGTGTGCAGCTGAGGGCGCCTGACCAGAATTTTGACCTGCAAACCCTGGGCTAACAGATGGGATAGAAGATGAGAACCGATGAATCCGGTGGCGCCTGTTAAGGCTACAACACCTGTCACAGTCATTTAATCAATGCCTAACAGTTGCTCGTTAACTACTGGTTGAGACGCTGGTATTGCGTGGTTCTGAGACAAAAGACTCATTGACATTATTTTGCTCCATATAGTCTCTACGTGCTGCGGAGCGCGATAGCTTGCCCGAGGATGTTCTCGGTAAGGTGTGAGGTGGCACCAGCTTGATGAAACAGCTCACTCCGATCTCTTGTTTGATAGCAGCTTCTACTCGCGCGACGATGTCAGCGCGGTTAGTCTCGTTGCGCTCACGACACTGCATGACTACCACCACCGTAGTTGCACCATTAAAATCAGGCGCAGAAAAAGCGAGGGCGTCACCGGTGCGAATTTCAGGTTGTTGCTCTGCCAAGTGTTCAAGGTCTTGTGGCCAGATATTGCGGCCATTGATGATGATCAAGTCTTTTTCACGTCCCGTGATATGAATATGGTCATCAATAAGAAAGCCAATGTCACCCGTATTCAACCAGCCATTCTGGAGTGTATTTTCAGTTTCTTCGGTGTTGTCAAAGTAGTGGGACATGACGCTTGGTCCTCTTACATGGATGACACCGATTGAGCGTTCAGGCAGTGAGCGACCTTGGTCATCACGTATCTCGATATCATGATCAGGCAGCACCCGGCCGCAGTCGATGAACTTAGCCTCACGATGGGCCAAGCGCGCATCAAACGCGATAGCTTTATTATTGTTGGCCAGTTCTTCGCCATCGACTGAAGTGATGGTCAGCGGCTGATCAACATCAGCAAAACTGATCGCGAGAGAGCACTCCGCCATGCCATAGCAGGGTAGAAAAGCCTTTTCGTCGAACCCACATTGCTTAAGAGTTTTTGCAAACTTCTGCAGTGGCTCTGGACGAATAGTCTCGGCACCAATTCCTGCGATGCGCCAGCTAGACAAATCATAATCCATGTTCTTGCTTTCACGCAGGCGTCGTTCAACCAGTTCATAGCCAAATGGTGGGCTGAATGTAATCGACGATTTATTTTTCGACATGATCTCAAGCCAACGTCTTGGACGCATGGCGAAATCGCGCGTATCCAAATAGTCGACCGAGGTCTGGGAAGCAATTGAGGACAATACTAAACCGACCAGTCCCATATCATGGTAAAACGGCAGCCATGAAATAGCGCGGTCTTGAGGCGTGATTTTGATACCGTCTTTAATGATTCTAGCAAGATTACTCAATACAGCCTTTTGCTGGATGACCACACCGCGCGGGAATCGGGTACTTCCTGAGGTAAATTGTATGTAGGCAGTATCCTCTGGCTGTGCCTGATGCAGTGCAATACTGTCGTCACTCGGTTGTTCCAGCAGGTTATCGATGTCACCCACATACTTCATATCAATGTCTTTACATGCTTCGTTCACCATCGGCAAGATAGACGCAGGTGACAGCACTGCATTGGCATGCGCGCTGATAAGCAAATCACGTGTTTTACGCACATAACTGGCGCGACTGCCAAGTTGGATCGGTACCGGTACTGGCGCAGGTATCAAACCGGCATACTGGCAAGCAAAAAAACTGCGCAGAAAATTGGCATGCGTTTCTGCCACGATCACAACCCGATCACCTTGTTTAAAATCCATAGCCAGTAGTTTTCTGGCCAGTGACTTTGCGTCTTGAGCAAGATCAGTGTAGGTGAGCGTATCTGTTAGTTGTCCACGGCTACCATAAAAATTTGAACCAGTGACACCAGTAGCAGCATAATCAAGGGCTTGTGCTAGGTTGGTGAAATCAGCGGCTCGCTGTGGAATCGAGTTTAGAGTGGGCGTAGCGCAAACTGTCATAACGTACTTATATTCCTATAATTTTAAAATTCTTTAAGCTATCGCTTAGATAAATGTTATGTGCCAGCAGCGGTGGTGCATTTTTATTATTATGTTCCGTTTTCGAGAACAAATTCTCGAAATTAACTATAATTTTTATACGGAATGATGAAAATATGATTCAAGATTCTAACTTTTAAAGTATTTTGTCTTATCTTTCAAGTATTTTTGTGATTTTAAAGGTTTTTAGTTTAAAACCATAGCTAGTGACTATGCACAGCTGAAATAAGCACAGAACCATACTATATTACGTTGTGTCATAGAAGTTTAAATCAATGATCTTGCCAGCTTTTTGCTAAAAAAGTGTGCAATTCATTGTATTTATCAATATTTTCAATACATGAGCGACTCAAATCAGGGGGTTTAGGCCAATCCTGATCGACAAATGATAAACCCAGAAAGTCACGTTGACTGGCATACCTCGGAATCACGTGAAAATGAACATGAGGATCAACCATCATAAGCATGAGGTAATTGAGCTTACTGTATTGGAAGTTGTGCTGTAGTGTAGTCTCAATGTCTTGCGTGATGCTACTTAGCTCGCTGATCGCCGCTTGACTCAAGTGGCTAAAAGCTAGCGCATCACTGCGGGCCGCGAGTACCAGAGAGCCCAAGGTGACTTGTTGTGGTCTGAGCAAGACACACCAGTGCTGATATTCATGCAGCGTGCTGTCGGGGTAACCAAATTTCTCTAGTGTTGCGTGCATAGGCGACTCCGTTGGCCGGTTGCTATTCGTTTGTACATGTTGTTCTGCAATCATCGATAGCGACAATCTGTTTCCCTAGCTATAATTGAGCGGAAAACATGAACTTACATCACGTTAGTCACTGACCATCTATTAATATGAATACAGGTAAGCGCTTCTGGTCTGCCAAAAAGTACCATTTAGAAGACATGGATATGAAGGATCTTGTCGTTGCCTATCTCCAGTATTCAGCGATCCAAGTATACTTCTTAATTGCACTTGCGGGTCTAGTGTATATCAGTATGAGTCACTTGTGGTCACTCAGCATGGTGCTGATAGGCTTGCTAATGGCCTTAGTGTATCCGTTAATATGGTATCTACTTCACCGTTTCATTCTGCACAGCCGTTATCTCTACCGATTTGAACGCTGCGCCAGTATGTGGAAGCGCATTCATTTTGATCACCATAGTGATCCGAATGACTTACGCGTCCTATTTGGTGCACTCTATACCACGCTACCCACAGTGATCGTCTTCAGTGTGCCACTGGGATGGGCCATTAATGGCAGTGCGGGTGCGATCATGGCGGTAGTAGCGGGGGTTTTGGTGACGATGTTTTACGAGTTCTGTCACTGCATTCAACACTTACACTATACGCCTAAGAACCAATTCCTCAAAGACATGAAGCGTCTCCACTTGTTGCACCATTTCAGAGATGAAACCGGCAACTATGGTATCACTAACTTTTTCTGGGACCGAGTGTTCAATTCTTTCTACGACAAACATAATAAGCGACCAAAAAGCCCCACAGTATTCAATCTGGGGTATGATGAGAATCAAGCGAAACGCTATCCATGGGTAGCAGATTTAAACAAAGATTCTTAAATCGATCACAGCGGGTGTTCATTTGTCAGTTTCAATCCGTTCATTCTCAGTGGATGACAGGGCTATGGTGCGCAAATTCCTGCAGCTACCGCATCAACTCTATGCCGATGATCCAGCGTGGATCGCTCCACTGGTAATCGATCAGCTAGATAAGCTGTCGCCTAAACACCCATATTTTGAACACGCCGAGGCACGTTTCTGGCTAGCCTTCAAAGATACGCAGCCGGTCGCCAGAATCAGCGCACAGGTTGATCAGCTGCAGGCACGTAGTGACTGCGATAAAGTGGGATGTTTTGGCAATTTTGAGTGTATTGATGATCATCAATTAGCCGCACAATTATTCACTGCAGCCGAGAACTGGTTGAGTGACAGAGGCTGTCAACGTGTCAGGGGTCCCTTTAATCTATCCATTAATCAAGAGTGTGGTCTTTTGCTCGATAACTATGCTCAACCACCGACGATTATGATGGGTCACAGCCGACCTTACTACCCAGCGCTGCTCGAGCAACAGCATTACCTCAAGGTCAAGGATTTGATTGCCTGGTGGAATCGTTCTGACTTTGAATATACTCCAGCTATGCAGCGCCTGATTGATCGCTATCAGGCGCGCGTTGAAATCAGGAATATCAAGCCTAAGCAATTTTCCAGTGACATCGAATCCATGCTGGATATTTTCAATGATGCCTGGATTAATAATTGGGGTTTTGTGCCTTTCACCAAGAATGAGTTTTTTCATTTAGGCAAGGAGCTGTTGCAGTTTTTCCCAGCACGCTACTTCAAAATTGCAGAGTACCAGGGTCAGGCCGTAGGCATGATTGCTTTGTTACCTAATATTAATGAATTGATTAGCGATCTACGGGGTAAATTATTGCCTTTTGGTTGGTTGAAATTACTCTGGCGAATGAAGTTTGCGCCGCCTAAAACAGCGCGTATGGCGCTGCTGGGGATCAAACGTGAGTATCAGAATAATATGCTCGGTTCAGCAATGGTTTTTATGCTTATGGACCAAATCCGCAAAGAGGGACTGGCTGATGGTTATTATGAGCATGAGATGTCATGGGTGTTAGAGGATAATGAGCGACTTAACAAGATGCTAAAAAGTATTGGTGGTCGTCCCTATAAAACCTATCGACTATATGAAAAAGTTCTGGCCTAAACAACATGATGCATAAATTCAATGCCGTCGTGCTGGCTGGTGATCGTGGTCCCACTGATGCGGTGGCACAAGCAGCATGCCAGCATGGCAAAGCCGCAGTGGAGTTTAATCAGAGGACACTCTTGGAGAGTACTCTGGCTACGCTGAGTCAGGCTCAGCAGATCGATAAAATCTTTACGGTTGGCCCCAGTAATGAATGTATCAGCCGGACACCACAACTGGCTGAAATTTTGCAACACTATCAGGCAACACACCTCACGCCCGCGGCTGGACCCAGCGCCAGTGCTTTAGCTGGTGTGCAGGCATCGGCAATTTTCCCCACCCTAATAGTGACCTGTGATTTGCCATTACTGCACGCCCAAGTAGTCGATGAGTTCTGTACCTCAGCGCTAATGCGGCAGGCAGACTTCGTCGCTGGTGCCGTGGACTACGCCGAGATTGCTCGCCTGATACCCGAACTTAAAAAAACAAAATATAGCTTCAAGCAAGATCAGGTGTGCTTTGCTAATTTATTCGCTGTCCTGAGTGGTGCGGGCTTAAAGGCCCTAGAGTTTTGGCAGAGTATAGAGCAGGACCGCAAGAAACCGATCAAAATTGTAAAGAAGATTGACTGGCCCAGCCTGGTGCAATACCAACTGGGGACACTCACTCTGGATAAAGTTGAACAAGTTCTATCGGCTAAAATAGACGCACGTTTGGCCATTCAGAGATCCCATCAACCAGAGTTGGCCATTGATGTTGATTCAGCCCACGATTACCAAGTGATCACTGATTATCTGTCTTGATCAGCGTGTTGCCATTGGGCAACTAGCGATTGTGCGTGCTCTAAATCTTGCACAAAATCAACTTCGGTCCAGGCACAGCCATGAATAGAACATACCCCAACATGGTCTTGTTGCGCCAGCTGATCGATGACCGATAAATACCAGCGCTGTAATGAGTCCTGATCGTGCATTAATGCATCAATGGTCGCCTTGAAGTGGTGTATACCGATGGGGCTAAAATGCATCATGCCAATTGACTCGCCAGTGACTTGCGCCACAGCGAGTGTCTTACCGACAGCCAATAGTTGATCATCTTGACTGATGACTTTCATATCATCATCGTCGTAGCTTGCCTTATGGTCGATCGCCAGAGTGATGGGAAAATCATTTTTTGTCAGTAACTGATGCACTACGTCAGCCTCAAATAATGTGTCACCGTTGAGGATAATGACATCATCATTGAAGTGTTCACGCGCCATCCAACAACTCGCAAGATTGTCTGCAACTTCATAGAACGGATTAAATACGGTGGTGACACTATCACCATAGCGTTGACTCAACAGCGTGCGAATATCTTCTGCAGCGTAGCCGATGACAGCCACGATTTGCTCTATGCCAGCGGCTTTAAGCGTATCGATTTGCCATTCGATAAAATGCTTGTCTGCTAGTTTTAATAAGCATTTTGGCGTGGACTCAGTGTAGGGTAGCAAGCGGCGACCTTGACCTGCGCATAGGATAATGGCTTTCATTGGAATATGGGCGAGTATGGAGTTAGTTAAAATTTATTGCTGAATCCAACGGTATCTAACTATACACTATAGTTTCTATCTTATTTAAATTTATCAACCAATAGTATAGCCACTTGATCATAACCTCCTATTTGAATCGCGAGATACTCAGACCGTTTTTGATGGTGTGTGGCGTGCTGACAGTATTGATGGTCAGCTATAGCGCTTTGACCTTGTTGGCGGACGTGAATGCGCAGTTGATTCCAGATCAATTGTTGTGGCTGTTGATCCTGACTAAGACTATAGCCGCGTTCGAGCTGTTTTTACCACTCGCACTCTTTATCACTATATTAATGGGTCTGGGTAAGTTATATGCGGATCACGAGATAGTCTCATTACAGGCCAGTGGGATGAGTCTGGCAGCGATCATAAAAGTGTTAATGCCACTGATATTGCTAGTCACTCTCCTCAGCACCTTGGTCGCTACCCTGGCTAGGCCGTGGGCCTATGGTTTGAAGTATGAAGCTAGACATCAGGCGGGGCAGACGATCGATTTTGATCAACTGCAAGCCGGAAGTTTCTACCTTAACGAAGATGCCGACACAGTATATTTTACTAAGCGTGTGTCCCCGGACGGAGATCTAAAAGGTGAAATCTTCATCTATCAGCGATTTAGCGATAAGGTTGAAGTGATTGCAGCGCAACAGGCACAGCATATGACTAATGCTGGCTCGGATGATCTCATGTATCGATTTGAGCAGGGCTCAGCGAGTGTGTTACCACACGACGGCAACGATACATATATCGAATTTAAGCACATGACTCTGGTGTCTGAACTAGAGGAAAAACGCCGGAATAAATATAAACGTAAAGCCGCTTCCACAGCATTTTTGTCCACCGCTAAAAAACCAGCCGACATCGCTGAATTTCAATGGCGTATAACTGCGCCGGTTAAAACGCTGTTACTCGCGGTGATCGCTATACTTATGGCGCGAACCTCCTCGCGCCAGGGACGCTATGGAAAATTAGTGGGTGGTGTATGTATATTTTTTGCTTTTCATGGGCTAGGTATCATTACCAAAACATGGATTGAGCAAGGGCTATTGAGCACCATGCCCGGCCTCTGGTGGGTGGTCATGATATTAAGCGCGCTGAGTTACCTGCTGTTGCGCCGAGTATATTAATCATGCCGTTCACATTATCTCGCTATATTATCGTATCTATCTTGCGCGGCTTTTTTCTGGTCGGCTTGATTCTGGTGGCACTTTTTTCACTTATCCTGCTGATCGAAGAGTTAGATGAAGTCGGCACGAACAGCTATACCGTATTACTGGCACTGCAGTACGTGTTATTACATGTGCCGCAGCTGGTGCTGGATTTTGCCACAGTAATAAGTCTGATAGGTGCAGTAATCGCCTTAGGTGCGTTGGTCAATAATAACGAGTTAGTGGCCATCAATAGTTTGGGCGGCACCCCTAGGCACATTATTGTGTCGGTAATGAGCGCGGCTGTGTTGTTGATGGGGCTAGTATTTATATTGGCTCAGTTTGTTACCCCACATACTATCCAAGTGGCTAAAGTGATGCGTTCTCTGGCGCTAAGTCAGCAAAGTGATACAGTAAATAGCGATGGGTTTTGGGCGCAAAAAGATAAGCAATTTCTGCATATCCAAGAAATTCGTTTTGGCCGTATCCCTGCCCAGCTAGAAATCTTTAAATTTAATGAGGATTATCAGCTGCACACCTACATTCAGGCAGAGCAGGTTGATATTCAGCAAGATGATGCTTGGCTACTGACTAATGTATCACTTAAAACACTCACCGATGCAGGGTTTAAAACTGAGCAGCGCGAGCAATGGCTGTGGACATCTTTTCTTGATGCCAGCCAGCTCGGTATTATTGTGAGCGAGCCGCAAAGTCTGTCGCTGACCGATCTATATCGCTATATACAAGGTTTAAAGGAACGCGACGCACAGTCTTATCATTTTGAAATAATTTTTTGGCAAAAATGTTTTATTCCTGTGGCTGGGATAATGATGATTTTGCTAGGTATGCTGTTTGTATTCGGATCACAGCGGGTGATGTCTGCCAGTCAGCGGACTGTTTTGGGTATCCTTGCAGGTGTTGGTTTTTATATCTACACGCAAGTGATTACTCACTTTGGCGTGTCACAGCTGTGGGCTGCAAGTGTGGTCGCACTGCTACCTAGTGCTACTGTGCTGATACTAATAAGTTGTGTCTATCTGCTTAAACGAGCTCACTGACCACACATACCTCGGCAGGTTTGAATTGCTCAGCCGTGCTATCAAACTGATAACTTTGCATACTAATGTGCCAGTTATGATGTCCACGCCTGACATCGAATAATTTGAATTCTGCACGTTGAAGTTCATGTGCGCTGGTGCTGGAGGATGATGCCATGCCGACTATCGGCGTGTTCCTGCCATCCTCACACGCAAGATATTCCAGCGTGCGTGTATGGCCGTGGCCATGAACTACCAGGTCCACCGGCGAGTGCTTGAGTAGCGCACACACGTCGGCATGATTAAGCAGAGATTTACGCTTGCGAGTGTGGGTTATTGTGATCGGATGATGGATTAATAATACTTTACAGTGATCGGCGAGGGCGGGATCATTCAGAACAAATTTCAGACGCATCAATTGCTGTTGATTGATTCTGCCCGTGGCTCTCAACCAGGGCGCGGGGAAAACGCTGCAGAGCGCGATAAATACAACCTGTTGGCGGACCCTGACTTGTGGATACATCTGGTCTAGTTTGCCGGCCGCAGTTTTTTGTTTGAGTTGGCTGACTAATCCTACGTCATCCAGCATTAAATCTTGCCAGGCAGCAAAACTATCCTGCCAGGTGCTATCAACATAGAGATCATGATTACCTGGAATGACGAGTGTGTCAGCGCCAGTTCCGAGTTTATTCAGCCAGCGGCGACATTGGGTAAATTCCTGCTTCAGCCCGATATGAGTTAAATCACCTGTGACCAAATGATAATCCACTGCCAAGTCATGCAGCGCAGAGATGGCTCGATCAAGAATCCATTCTTGATGGGTAAATCTGCGCCGCTTGAGCCATGATAAATAGCCCAATATGCGCTTATTACAGAGTTGCAGTGGATTCGGTCGATCTATCGACGAGAGATGCAAGTCAGATAGTTGCACAAAACGGTAAGACTCATTAGCATGCCCTGCATTAGGATGACTCACGGTTATCTGGTTCTCACTTGATCAAAAGCTTATTATATAACGAATGTACTACACTATAATCAACTCTTGTGAGCATCAGCTGTGGGGTTTATCTCAACAAGAGCGTATCAGCAAGACCGTACATAAAATGACGCGCCTTGAGCGTTTACATGAAGCTGCTCAGATCCAGGCTGACGACAGGATATTATTGCTCAGAGCGGATTACTTGGTTGAGGCTAATGTCATTAGTAAGCTCACCCAAAAAGATCAGGCACTACTCACCAGCTCGTGTGATGGACGGGCAGTAGCAATATGGACGAGCGCTGATAATTACAGCAGCGCGCTGGCTTTGTTGCAAAAGCAGACCGGCGAGCATGATTTTGACGCCTATACCGCACAGCAATTAACGGGCGGGTATGACGCGCAACTCAGAAAGTATGATCTTTCTTATGTGGTCAAACTGACGGCGGATAATTTGCCAGTGCTGGAGCAATATCTATATGATAAATCCTATAAAGGCATTACCGATCTGGTCACCAAGTGGTGCTGGCCAACACCGGCACGTTATGTCGTCAAATCCTGTGTACATTTAAATATCAGTCCTAATAGTGTCACTGGGTTTGGCTGGCTACTGACTGTTATTGCCGGCTATGCTTTTTATCTCGGCGCCTATCCGCTGGGTTTGTTGGCCGCATGGCTGATGACTTTTTTAGATACTGTAGATGGCAAACTGGCGCGCGTGACATTACAGTCCAGTTCGCTTGGTCATGTGATGGATCATGCTTTGGATATTATTCATCCGCCTATATGGTATTGGTGTTGGGCATTAGGCCTCGGTGTCAGTAGCATCGACTTGTTGGGCTATAGTGCAAGCTTGTCAGAGTGGGGCATAGTGATGCTTGCGGCCTACCTACTCGGACGCGTCTTCGAGGGCCTATTCCAATGGTGGTTCGTACACGCCAGTATTTTTTGCTGGACCCGCTTAGATTCCTATCATCGTTTAATTACTGCACGCAGAAATCCGAATATGATTATCATGACTGCTGCGGTACTGCTGATGGCACCCACTGCAGGCTTTGTCTGGGTGGTGCTCCTGGCAGTACTCTCGACGGCCTTACTCGCTTTGCGTTTTGCTATGGGCTGTATTGTCGTGTTGGCTAATAGATCTATCCACTCATGGTTAGAAACTGTCGATATCACAACGCCCGACCCAGAACTAGCGGTTAAATTATTTACCGGTTATAACGCAACCAGAACTGTAACACCTCTACTGCGTCGAGCACCTTAACGCCACCATGGAACAAAAACTGGCTGGAGTAGTTGCCATTAGTAATCCGTTAAGCGGTAAGAATAAGCGTGGTGGTTTTGAGTCTTTTGCGAAGCAAATAACGGCATATACAGCAATTGATCATCTTGTTACCAGCAATGAAGCAGAGATAGTCCAAGCTTTAAACCAATGTAAACAACGTGGTGTCGCGATCATTGTCGTCAATGGTGGTGACGGTACTTTGCAGTGTGTGCTCAGTTTTCTCAAGCAGGATACGCATTTGGATTATACCCCCGAGTTGCTGTTATTGCAGGCGGGGACAACTAGTATGGCTTTTGGCGATGTCGGCTGCAAGGCGCCCTTGCAGGCCACATTGGAAGGGCTGATTGCATACGCAGATGGCCAAAAAACATCTTTCAAGAAATCGGCCAGAGCTGTCATCAAGATGACCTTGCCAGCCACCCAAAAGAGCCAGTGTGGACTATTTTTCGGTGCGGGTGCGATTCATACTGGTATTTTATATTGTCGTCAGCGACTGCACACCAGAGGCATGCGGGGTGAGCTTGGTGCTTCACTGGCGATGTTTCGATTCATTATCGACTGGTTAACAGTGAAGCGTCTAGCCACCGCGGTGCAGGCCAAGATCACAATAGACAACAAATATCAGGATCAGGGTCGTTATAATATTATTACAGCCACTACATTAATGCGCTTGCTGGCCGGTGTGTACCCTTTCTGGGCCCCCGTCAAACATGCTGACAGTTATGCTCTGACCTTGATTAAATACAATCCACCCCGGCCAATTATGAATTTCCTAAGAATTTTAAGAGGACAAGCACCGCACAGTCAGCAACAGCATTATCAAAGCTACTCAGTGCGAACAGCTGAACTGGATATCCATGGTGGCTTTACCTTGGACGGTGAATTATTTGGTGAGGCAGATCAAAATACCCGAGTACATATCGCTGCCGCTGGAATGGTCACCTTCTTATCATTATGAATAATGCTTTGCATGAGCATGTTGCTGAGAATTTACTGGCCCTGGATGATCCTGTATTACGTGCCTTTGTCGATCAGCTCAAGCGACACTATGGCCAATCTATCTATGCCATAGTTTTTTATGGCTCATGTCTACGTAGTCGCGAGTATAGCGATGCAATGTTAGATTTTTATGTGATTGTGAATGACTATGAGACAGCATATGAAAATTTCTGGGAGCGGCTGGCAATTGAATGTTTACCGCCGAATGTATATTGTCTAAATGCTCACTATGAGCATAAACAATATATCGCTAAGTATGCTGTGATCAGCAAGCATGCGCTCGAGCGGGCGGTGTCTGAGCGCGCCTTGCACTCCTATTTTTGGGCGCGTTTTAGCCAGCCTATTGCGCATATATATCTTGCTGAAGCACAAGCGAGGGATTTTCTCATTGCGCTACAAGCAACAGCAGTGACAACCTTTATGAGTAAAGTAGCACCACTCACAGATGCTTCAACGACAGCGCAAATGTTTTGGGTGCGCGGCTTTGAATATACCTATGCTGCCGAATTAAGAGCCGAGGGCAAGTTGCGTGCGCAGACAATTTTCGCCACCCATAGAGCGTTTTACACGCGTATCAGTGAGCTTAACTCAATCCATTCAAAGTCACAGTCCAAGCGCTTAGCGCGCGGCATGTGGCAAGTGAGAATAGTGATGGGTAAGCTGCTATCTGTGCTGCGTCTCCTCAAGGCAGCAACCACCTTCATCAATGGTGTTGACTATATTGCTTGGAAAATCCATCGTCACACAGGCGAACAGTTGACTGTGACACCACGCCTCAGAAAGTATCCTTGGTTGTTTGCTTGGCCGATCTTAATCAAACTCCTACTCAAGCGCACGATTAAGTAGCCTGTGATATTAGTGCGGCATCCGTTTGGAAAATATACTTGTATGGTGTTAAATATAGTTATATTAAATATAAATTACAGGATGCGCAAATGAGTCATCATGCTTGTTGAGCAAGCACAGCTGGTTGGGACAACTTCCCTGGAGGCATAAACTTATGAATCAAAATCAATCAAACAAGCATCGTTTAAAAAAACTCATGCAATCACATGATAAGAATTCGCGCCATATTGCAGCATTATTGAGTCGCATAACTGGTGACCAATTATCCGCCAGAACTGTGCAATCATGGAGCGCAGCATCCGAGTTAACCAGTGCGCGTCCTTGTCCTGGTTGGGCGCTATATATTCTGGAGTGTGAGTTTGAACTGATGGCCGAGGAGAGCAGGGCGAGTGCGGTATACCACGTCCATGATCAAAGTCTTGGCTATAAGTTTTCTTCTAAGTGAACAATAAAATCACTGTGCAGGCAGGCGAATAAGTGCCAGGTGTAGACCCGGTTAGCGCGGCAAGGAATATCAATTACGCATTGTTTGCCGACCATATCGATAATCAGCTCGGTATTGAAACAAATATCGGTAGGGTTGATCCAGGTCCAATTCCCCTGCTCACTTAGTGTTTGGATTGCAGATCCAGCTCATATCGATGTTGCCCCCGTAGGAACGGTCATATCAATAAAGACACAGCGGGTGGCGCTGTTGTTGAGCAAATTTGCAGCCACGATCACTGCCTTAGGAGAATCTTTCTCTGTCATTCGTTGCGGAGGCGTTTGCTGCAAGAGTGCAAAAATTTTGCTGCTGTGAGCCAAGGACAGCTTGTGGGTATTCGTCATGCCGATCAAATGTCTTAAATGTGAGCTGAATATTGACAACAGCGACTCAGGCTCAGACAGCCACTCCGGCACAGGTATCCATAAGATGTACACTATATGTAAAGCAAACGCGATAATAATAGGTGATGTCTATGTACAAAAGTCGTGCATAGGACTATAGTACAGATCAATTAAGAATATTTCGGAGAAGTATATGTACAACGATTTAGCAAAAGACGAGTACAAAATCGGTGCAGTATCCAAGATCACGGGCATCGGCACTGAAACACTACGTGCGTGGGAACGCCGCTACGAAGCAGTTGTGCCGAAGCGGTCTGATTCTGGTGATCGTGTCTACACTAGCGATGATCTGTCCAAGCTATTTTTGCTAAAGAACTTGGTCGATGCAGGTAACTCGATCGGTACGATTGCACGTCTCAATACTGCAGAACTCAAAAGTAAATGGGAAAACAGCGTACAGATCAGTGAACAGAATGTCAGCCTAGATCCGTTTGCTGAAAAGACCAGTTTATCGAAACATCAAAAATGTCGTGTCTTACTATTCGGCGACGATTTCCCCATGCGTGTTATGGATGGCATGGATGATTTTGATGGTATCGATCTGGTCGGACAGGTTAACTCGTATGAAGAACTAAGAGCCAGCAAACAAGACGGTATCATTCACGTGGTAATCATCGAAAAGCCAACAGTAAATGAAGAAACCAGACGACTTGCTGCCAGTCTATTGAAAGATACAGGCGCTTGGCACGTTGTTGTGTTGTATGGATTTGGTTCACAAAGTGAGATCAGTCAGTTGCAGGGTCCACAAGTCAGTGCTATCCGTTCATCTATTGATGTATATGAGCTGGCGCGCCTGTGTATGGACAGGGCAGGTGGTGATTCAAAAAATATTGTCGCCTCCAACGCAGCAACAGTCTATCTAGAAGAATCCATACCCACGCGTCGCTACAGTGCGCGTCAACTGGAGAGCTTGACCAGGATGTCGACCTCAATCCAGTGTGAGTGTCCTAAGCATTTGTCTGATTTAATTAAGAGCCTAGTGGCATTTGAAATATACAGCGCAGAATGCGAGAGTAAGAATGCCGAAGATGCGGCACTCCACTCCTTTTTGCATGCCACCACATCACAATCACGCGCAATACTGGAAGATGCCCTCGCGCATGTTGTTACATACGAAAAAATAGAAATCTAAGCTACCATAAACCTCGAAAAAAAAGGCACTACCGAGTGCCTTTTTTTGTCGACCAATTAAACTGGTTAGCGCATGTGAATGCACTCACCTGAGACACTGCAAGAGGCAGTGCCTCAGTAGCAAGATGTGCTAGCTTAGCGCACCTTGATCAAAATCAACTTCTACTTCGATGTCGCTTTGCAGTCTTGATTGGCACGCGAGTACCATGCCAGCCTTGAGCTGCTCGCCATCGAGTACATATGCAAAGTCACTGAGTTCTTTAATTTTTCCTGACTTGACGATGGCTCGGCATGAACCACAACTGCCGACACGGCAATCATGAGGCCATTTTACGCCAGCATTGAGTGCTGCCTGAAGTAAATTGATACCACCTTTGACGTCAAAACTCTCGCCTGTATTCGTGATAGTTGCTGTAAAGTCCTTCTTTTTTCCTATTCCAAACATTTAATTTCTCCAGTTTAAATATGATGGTCAATTATCGAAGTTGCGTAAATGCAAACCACATAATGCTGGGCATGTGATGCATCATGCACCGCTGTGGTGTTCAACTTAAAGTTTAAAAAACGTAATCTACTTGCGGGTAGAAATACCAAATGGTAGGTAGGCTGGGCAGAAGGCGAAGATGCCTGTGAACACAGGAACAACACCTATGAAAGCCCACCAACTATTAGTCGCAAATGCAAACCCAACCAAGGCTAAACCGACTAATATTCTAGCCATTCTCTCTGTATCGCCAACATTACATGTCATAAGAAATACCCCGTGTTATGATGTAGCGACAATATAGCGTGAGCTAGTACACCTTGTACAGAAACAAATATAATCTTACGTGTACAAGTACTGTATATTTCTTTTGATGGGACATTTGGTTGGTTGCTGTCTTTGTAGACTAACTGTAGAGGGATTGATTACCCGTGCCCATTCAATATGTCCAAGCCTAACACTTGCCTAGCCTCCGTCCGTAAAATCCCCAAGCGCAAGCTGTTCGAGACGCTGGTACAAGCCTATGCCAAAGATCTCTATCGCTATGGCTATTGGCTCAGTGGTGACTCAGGTATTGCTGAAGACCTTGTGCAGGAAACCATGATGAGAGCATGGCGCTCGATTGACAGCCTGAAAGATCCCAAAGCTGCTAAGAGTTGGTTATTCACCATTTTGCGCCGTGAAAACTATCGTCGCTTCAAGAAAAAGTCTGTGCAGTTAGAAGTTGCTTCGATTGATGACGCTCAAGTACAACCCCATCTCGTGAGTGATGATGGTCTGTCTCATATGGACAACCTAGCCATGCGCCAAGCACTGCATAAAATGCCGAAAGTATATTCTGAGCCATTGGTCCTGCAGGTCCTGGGGGGGTACAGCTGCGATGAGATTGCCCAGATTATCGATATCAAACCTGGTGCGGTGATGACCCGGATATGCCGGGCAAAAAAACGTCTCAGGAATATACTTAAACACGATCATGCACCGCGGAGCTCACATGCCTAAACGACCAATCGAAAATTGTGATGACGCGATATTCCATATTCATGCTCATTTTGAAGCAATCTCAAGTAGCTGTCGAGAGCACATACGCAACTGTGATTCTTGTCGCCGCGAGTATCAAGACAATGTGCGCTTTTCGCAGCAGCTGCAAGCAGCCAGCATAATTCGTCCACCAGATTCACTCGAGGCGAAAATACTTATACAGGTTGATGCTGTCGACAATAAGATCGCCAACCAACAATGGCTGGCAATGGTCGCAAGTGTAACCATTATGGTTGTTGTATTTTCCTTTATTCCCCTCAACTATAAGCCAGCCGCAGCTGATTTAGTCGTTCGGCATCTCGATCATTTCCACACTCACACCCGCATGGCTGCAATCAGCAGTGTCGAGGTAGACAAATTTCTCCAGTCCTATGACATTAAAATTGAGACCAGTAGGATGCAAGTGTCGCATGCCCAATCATGTCTCATCGCTGGTCACGAAGGAGCGCACTTGGTGTTTGATGGTTATCAGGCCCCAGTGATTATGAATGTGCTGCCGAAAATAATGACACGCGAACAAACATTTTCACTTCAATCTCAAAATTATCAGGTCGTGATGCTCGCGCTGGATAATCGTACGCTTGCCCTGGCCTCAACAGATCCTGATAGTCTGGCTGCATTTTATGCCGACGTGAGCGAGTTATTACCTGAGAGTGGCTGATTAGTTGCTGTTTATGCACCAGCAGGCCATGTCCATCTGGGTAGACTAGCCCGCGTTTGGCTTAAAAATTAAAGGGTGCTTAGTTACCGCAGTCGGCAACCAGCCCACATGATTCTATGCCAGCGACCGCGCAGGCCTCGTCATTATCTGAGGTGTCACCGGTGATACCGACCGCGCCCAATGTATTGCCCTCACTATCTTTGACTAATACACCACCAGGTACAGGAATCATTTTCTGTTCGGATAAATTAATTAGTGAATTCATGAACATTGGACGCTGTTCACCGATAGAGAATAAGGTACGCGATGCCATGCCCAGTGCTAACGAGCTCCAGGCCTTGCCAAAAGCTATCTGTGGCCTGAGAAAGGTCGCCTTATCTTCTCGTGATAGCGCTTTTAGATGGCCGCCTGCATCGAGCACTGCCACGGTAAGAGGAGCCAAGCCCAATGCATGTCCTTTGGCAATGGCATTTTGAATAATTGTAGTGGCTTGTTGTAAGTCGATTTCCTGCGCCATATCGTTCTCCTTGTGTGATGAATAATAGTCTAAGCGAGATGATAACAAAAAGATCAGCCTCAGCTAGATTAACTTGGCACGAAGCGCAGAGCAGCACCGTTACTGCACCAGCGTTCTCCGGTGGTAAGCGGTCCATCCATAATCAAGTGACCATGATGGCCACCGCAGCGCACACAGCGGTAAGCTCGTTGCGGAGGCACCGCGCTTAAGTCCGTATAGGTCTGGAGGTGACCGATGATATGTCGGTTAAAACTTGGCCAGCCGGACAGACTGTCAAATTTCATACTGGCATCGAACAACACTAGGTCACATCCCTTACAATAATATTTACCAGCACGCCACTCGTTGGTGAGTGCACTTGAATGACGGGGTTCTGTGTGCCCCTTTCTTAATATTTCGTAAGCATCGTGATCAAGCATACTGCGCCAGACATCATCGCTATACTGAATTTTATTAATGTCTTCGGCGCCGCTATACATGCGCTTACTCTTACCCGCTTTATGTTGGCCGAATACAAACAGTGAGAATCCACACATGGCCCATAAATAATGTCTTCTTGAGAGAGGCATAATGCTAAACCCATAGAAAGTGGTTATCATATTAAGAGCATAGGGACAGCCTGAAGGTTTCATGACCAACACAATAAGATGAACACAGCTGCAATAAAAACCACCTTTCTCAACATTAATCGCACACTGACTGCAGGACTGATTGCTTTAATTATTATCAGTCTGACCGTACTATGGCTATTGGATGTGGATCTTGAGGCGCAATCGACTCTGCTGGGATCGGTATTGATGGTGCTGGCGGTAATTTTTTATCAGATTCCACGCATTGCCTACCGCATGACCCAACGACAATATCGCCAGTTGAGTGGTATCAATGAACAGATATTAAAGCAGGATTGGCCAGCTTTTAGGCGTTGGCTGGATGGTCAGCCATGAACATGCCATGCATTGCCGGGTGGCTATCCGCGGGCACATATTTGCAAGCACACATTTACTGTATAAGCATTGTCGAGCCAAGCGACAGGTATACTCATGGTGCTGATAAGCTGATGATTGAATGCATTCACAGGACAAATTTTAAAACATTATGAAATCACTCATACTCGTTGCGCATGGCAGCCGCAGGACAGTTTCCAATATTGAAATTATTCAAATAGCGACTCAACTCAAACCGCAGGTCGCAGATACCTATCAACACACCGGACATGCTTTTCTCGAGCTGGCCCAGCCCTCTATTCCAGACGCCATTGAACAGGCGATCAAAGCTGGCGCCAATGAGGTCACCATATTGCCCTACTTTTTATCCGCAGGACGGCATGTATCTGAGGACGTGCCTGCATTGGTCAAGCAGAAACAGCAACAACACCCAGCTGTTGAATTCAAACTTGCCCCGTACTTAGGTGGTGCTGGCGGCATCATCGATTTATTAGCCACGATCTCAAAAAAGATTTAAGGCTTGAGTAAATCTCTGGTGTAAACCGGCTGGTAAGGGGTTGAGCGTAATTTATCGTGTCTGTGCATACGATAATCAACGAAGTCATGACAGTCGTGGAAGTGGAGAAAAGGATTGCCTTCAATCTGCTCGCTGATTGTGGAATGTTTTTTGTTGGCATAGTTATGCCCGGGATGGATGCGCGTGTTGACGTCCAATTGCTGTTTCATTTTGTTTAGGGTGGTATACATTTGCTCGGGATCACCACCCGCCAAATCACAGCGTCCACAACCAAATACAAACAGGGTATCACCCGTGATAATGTCACCATCCAGTAAATAGCAGGCCGAACCCGGCGTATGGCCCGGGGTATGCAGCACAGTGATTTCTGTACTGCCTAGCTGAATACGATCGCCGCCGGCATGTAAGCGGGGTTTGTCCAGATCGGTTTGCCAGAACTCGGCCTCAGCTTTGAGCAAGTGTAATTGACAGTCGTATTGATTCACAATCTCATCCACACCGTTAATATGGTCGTGGTGACTATGGGTGAGTAAAATTTCATCAATTTGACTATTGTGCTGCTGCACGTGCTGCATAATCTTATGTGTATCCCAGGCTGGATCAACCACTGCTGATTTTTTACTCTCCAGATCGGTGATGATATAGACAAAATTATCCATAGGACCTAACTGCATGGTGGTAATCTGGTAACTCTTACTCATATGACCTCTACAATAATGCGATGAACAGTGTGCGTACACGATGACTGTTGATATTGATAGTAAATTAACCCTTAAGGATTATCTAGATTATGACACCGAGTTGTTATCGATCGGCTTGAATCCCTCTTTGGTCTCAGTACAACTGGGGTTTTATTTTGCAAATCCACGCAATCGCTTTTGGCGCGCATTGGACAGCTCGCAGCTACTGTCCGAGCCGCTCCAGGTGAATGCTCATGTACACGAACGTTTGGCCGCAGAGTATCGCCTTGGCTTCACTGACGTAGTCAAACGAGCAACTTCATCCGGGGGGCAGCTCAGGGCCGCCGATTTTAAACGTGATGCACCAATGCTACGAGCCAAGCTAGAACGCTATCAGCCTGCTTGGCTGTGGTTTCATGGCAAAGTCGCGTTTCAACAGTTGTTATTTTATGCTTACGGCCTGAGAGGACAATGGTACTGGGGTTGGAACGAAGTCCCGCAGATCACGTCCAAGGTTTTCGTCAGCCCTAATCCAAGTTCTGCTAATGCAATTTTTAGTTTGCAGGATTTAGTGACGTATTATAATGAGTTGGCAATGACGATGCGCGCGTCTAACGAAAGGCAAAATAAAGCATGATTAGGTGGTTGTTTCGATTCTTCCTGTTGAGTTTATTACTGGCGTCGCTGGTATTTTCACTCAGTCCGGTGTCAGCTGGAGAACCGATCATATTGAATGATAAAGTGGTACACTTTTTGAGCTACTTCGCGCTTATGCTGGCACTCGATTTCTCCTGTATGTCTGGTCGTTATCTGCTGGTTAAGATTATTTTGATTCTCAGTTACAGCATAGCCATAGAATTTGCCCAGAGCTTTATCCCAAGTAGAGATATGTCAGCTTATGATGTGTTAGCCAATGCTTTGGGAGTAATGGCCTTTATTTTTATTTTACCGCTGATCAAAATGCAAAAATTTTATCAACATATCAGTGTTCAACAGGATAGCTAGAACTATGTATCGAATTACGCACAGCGCAATTGTGGTTATGATCATTGCTGCCATGTTATTCGCAGTGGTTTACCTAGAAGGTGTTTTGTACCTTGCGCCATGTCCACTATGTATGGTCAACCGTGGTTTATTACTGATCATGGCACTGATCAGCTTGGCCGCGGCAATCCATAATCCGACAGGCTCGCTACGCTGGCTGTATAGTGGTTTGTCACTGCTGATTGCGCTAGCCGGCATGGCCGTAGCAGGCAGACATATTTGGTTGCAGGGCTTGCCGCCCGATAAGGTTCCTGAATGTGGTCCAGATTTGGCATATATGCTGGACGCGTTTCCTCTGACGGATGTGATCATGCGTTTAATTCAGGGCAGCGGTCAATGCGCAGAAGTGAGTTGGACTTTGCTTGGTCTGAGCTTGCCGCAACAAACACTGTTATTACTTATTGTGTTGTCAGGCATGGCGATATACGCTCATATTAAGTCGTCGCGCTAGTTGATGCGCAGTAAAAACACCTATAATACGACTATCCTGATCATGCCAAACGATTATGAGTAAACCCGTACCCACACTTGAAGTTGCAGATCAGCGCCATCCTCCTGCGACGCGCTATGTGACCTTGCGCGGCGACTATGGCACGGCCAATTTTGTCATGCACCGAGGTGGTATTCTGAAAGAGGTCGTGGTGGCCTATGAGGCATGGGGCACATTGTCTGATAACCATGACAATGTAGTGTTGGTATTTGGTGGTTTATCACCGTCCGCCCATGCCTGTTCTTCGCCACAAGACCCATCTAGAGGCTGGTGGGAGTATATGATTGGGTCAGGTAAACCGATCGATACCGATAAATTTTATGTCGTGTGTGTTAATTCACTGGGTAGTTGCTTTGGTTCCACTAGTCCCAGTTCGATCAATCCTGATAGCGGGCACGTCTATGGGTTGGACTTTCCCGATTTAAGTATCGAAGATATGGCCAAGGCAGCACATCATGCGCTGCATGATCTTGGTATAGATCATATCCATACTGTTATCGGGAGTTCTATGGGGGGTATGTCCGCGCTTGCCTATGCGCTTATGTTTCCGCAAGAAGTGGCTCATCTGGTGACTATCTCGGCCGCGCCGCGCGCCTTGCCGTTTACTATTGCGGTGCGTTCATTGCAGCGTGAGATTATTCGCTGTGATCCTGACTTCCAGAACGGTTTATACCCACAGGACCAAGTGCCTACCAATGGCATGGTGCTGGCCAGAAAGCTGGGACTGATGTCCTACCGTGCGGCAGAGGAGTGGCACCAGAGATTTAATCGTGCGCGAGTATCACCTGAGCGGCGCAGCCAAGAGCGGTTTGGCATTGAGTTTGAAGTTGAATCATATCTCGAATACAACGCGCAGAAGTTTGTTAAGACATTTGATGCCAACAGCTATCTCTACTTATCGCGCGCGATGGATTTATTTGATGTGGCTGATCATGGTGGCTCAGTCAATGCGGGTTTGGCTAAAATTCAAACTCAGCATGCCCTGGTGATAGGTGTTAACACGGATATTCTATTTCCATTACAGCAACAAAAAGAGATCGCCGATGGCCTGCAAAAGGCGGGTCGCTCGGTTGACTTCATAGAGATTGAGTCCATTAACGGACACGATGCATTCTTAGTCGATGAAGCTCATTTTGCCCCAGTGGTGCGGGATTTCTTTGGCAAACTATAGCGCCGCCTAATGGCCAGGGTGCACGCTTCATGTACCCTGTAAACATACGCCGCTGTTAGCGATCTTTGATGGCGCTGTAGTCGCGTTCTGTGTAACCCGTATAGAGCTGTCGAGGACGACCAATGCGGTTGCTCGGATCGCTCATCATTTCATTCCAGTGGGTCAGCCAACCCACCGTTCTGGCCAGAGCGAAAATAACAGTGAACAGACTCAATGGAATACCCATGGCTTGGAAGATAATGCCTGAGTAGAAATCAACATTCGGATACAGTTTGCGCTGAATGAAATAATCATCCTCCAGCGCAATTTTCTCCAGATCCATAGCCGTTTTAAGCAGCGGCTGATTGGGATTGTCCGCACCCATTTCAGCCAAAAGATCATGACAAATCTGGCGAATAATCTTGGCACGTGGATCATAGTTTTTGTAGACACGATGACCAAAGCCCATTAGACGGAAGCGATCTTCCTTGTCTTTTGCGCGCGCGATGTAATGTGACAAGTCCTGGCCTGAGGTAACAATCTCATTCAGCATGTGAATGACGGCTTCATTAGCACCACCATGAGCAGGTCCCCACAGCGAGCTGATACCCGCAGAAAGTGCTGCAAACGGACTGGTCTCTGAACTGCCCGCAAGGCGTACCGTAGAGGTTGAGGCATTTTGCTCATGATCAGCATGCAGGATCAGGATCAGATCCATGGCACGAACCATCGTGGCTGTCGGTGCAGGGGCGTCCGACTGACTGAATAACATATGCAAAAAGTCGCCGGTGTAGTCTAGCTCTGGGTTGGGCTCGTTAAAGGGCAGCTGCTGAGCATGGCGATAGCACCAGCTTGCCAGCACCGGCATTTTGGCAATCATGCGATGCATCGCCAGTTCGCGAGAATGGGCATCATGCACGTCGACTTCATCATTGTGGCTGGCGGCTAACGCCCCTACAGCCGCAATCATCATAGCCATTGGATGGGCATTATGAGCGAATGCGGCAAACATACTCTTGAGTTTGTCATCCACACGCTTGTGTTGCTTGATGCTGCTTGAATACTCATCCAGCTGGGCGGCCGTAGGTAACTCGCCATGCATAAGCAGGTAACACGTCTCATCAAAATTGCTGTGATTGGCTAGTTGCTCAATTGGATAGCCACGGTAGGCAAGGCGACCTTCACCGCCATCAATGAAGGTGATCTGACTCTCGCAACTGGCGGTTGAGACAAAACCCGGGTCAAACGTGAAGTAGCCAAGTTCTCTATACACTGCGCGTATATCAATGGTGTCAGGACCATCGGTGCCGGTTAAGACAGGTAATTCAACCTGTTTACCGGTAGCATTGTCTGTGACGGTCACAGTCTTGTTAGATTGACTAGACATTAAGTCCTCCTGGATTCTAGTAGACGTCCGTAAGTGGTGTTTATGTTAAATACTCAGCAGCCACAGTAATGATCATCTATGGGAAACTTCACTATACATATAAAGAGTATGACCCAACTCA